>OBLI01000907.1_pt1 | contig 30654 bp, 23 predicted proteins | sample 1519701 | NCBI WGS metagenome assembly OBLI01 (sample SAMEA3663005, study PRJEB22513) | pig gut metagenome | biome: pig gut; feature: pig-associated habitat; material: faeces | place: France | collected 2012 | reverse complement strand
AGTGCCTCTTCTACCTTTTTTACAGGGATAAGTTCGATATTATATTTCTTACCCTTTAATCCCGCGAGATTATACTTTGGGATAATCATGTGTGAGAATCCTAATTTTTCAGCCTCAGAGATACGTTGTTCTATGCGGTTGACAGGTCGCACCTCACCGCTCAATCCCACTTCGCCAGCCATACACCATCCCGCCTCGATAGCCGTATCGACATTGCTCGACAATACGGCGGCAATCACACTGAGGTCCATGGCAAGGTCGGTGACGCGCAATCCTCCCGCGATATTCAGGAACACGTCCTTCTGCATGAGTTTGAATCCCACTCGTTTCTCCAATACGGCAAGCAGCATGTTGAGGCGTCGCTGGTCGAATCCCGTGGCAGTGCGCTGTGGAGTTCCGTAAGCCGCCGACGACACAAGTGCCTGGGTCTCGACGAGGAATGGGCGCACACCCTCCACTGCCGACGAGATGGCAATGCCGCTCAGTCCCTCATGATCCTGCGTCAGCAGCAGTTCCGAGGGATTGCTCACCTGTCGCAATCCAGTTTGCTGCATCTCGTATATACCTAATTCCGAGGTAGAGCCAAAGCGATTCTTTATGCTTCGCAATATGCGGTACATATAATGTTGGTCGCCCTCAAACTGTATTACGGTATCCACGATATGTTCGAGAATCTTCGGGCCTGCCAATGTGCCCTCCTTGTTGATGTGACCGATGAGAATCACCGGTACGCCGCTTGTCTTGGCGAAGCGCAACAATGCCGAGGCACACTCCCTCACCTGAGTGACACTGCCAGGACTTGTCTCCACCTCCTCGGTGGATATCGTCTGTATCGAGTCGATCACCACAATCTGAGGATTCACCTCCTTGATATGTTCGAATATTCTTTCGAGGGATGTCTCGCAGAGGATGTGAACATTGTCGTTGTCGGTATGTGGTATGCGTTCGGAGCGCATCTTCAACTGATGGGCGCTCTCCTCGCCACTTACGTACAGGATATTCCTCTCGGGCATCTGCAGTATTGTTTGCAATGTCAGAGTACTCTTGCCTATGCCCGGTTCACCACCAAGCAGGACGATTGACCCGGGAACAAGTCCACCGCCGAGCACACGGTTGAGCTCAGCGTCGTGCATGTCGATGCGAGGGTCCTCCTGTGTACTTATCTCGCGCAGCAACATCGGTCGCGAGGCATTGCGCATACCCCTGCCTATCTCGCCGGCACGAGCCGACGCAGTTGCCGCATTGCGGGCCATCGACGATGCCGTATCACCAGCAATCCTTATCTCCTTGAACGTGTTCCATTGTCCGCAGCTGGGGCATTTGCCCACCCATTTCTGCGCCTCCTGGCCGCAGTTGCTGCATACGTATGCTATCTTGTCTTTTGCCATATTGGCACAAAAGTACGGATATTTTTTGATATTACAAAATTTATTTGTACTTTTGCAGCCATAAATCATAAAAAAAGTAAGAAAAGATGAGAAAATTGAGATATTTTGCCTTTCTGTTGGCAGGTATGACACTCATGGCAGCGTGTGGGGACTCGTATCAGGAGACCAAGCGACTGTCAAGACTTGAGCGCATGAGACTGGCCAAGGAGGATTCCGCGGCACTCAAGATTGCCGTGATGCCCACACTCGATTGTCTGCCCTTGTATGTGGCAAGGGAGAATAAGTGGTTTTGCGACGGAAAGACCGACATACGACTGAAATACTACACCTCGCAGATTGATTGCGACACTGCCTTGCTCAACGGAAGGGTAGAGGGGGCAGTGAGCGACCTTGTGAGGGTGGCACGCATGAACAGTCGTGGGGCAAAGGTGAAGCCGCAGATTGCCACTGCCGCCTATTGGCAGTTGATCACCAACCGCAACTCGCGTATCCGAGAACTAAAGCAACTCGACGACAAGATGGTGGCAATGACAAGATACTCTGTTACCGACATGCTTGCCGACCATGTAGTGGATAGTGCCAAACTCAAGACAGAGCGAGTGTTCAAAGTGCAGATAAACGACGTGAACGTGCGTCTGCAGATGATGCAGAACAACGAGATGGACGCCATGTTCGTGACAGAGCCTCAAGCCACAATCGCACGAATGTCAAAGCACAAGGTGCTTCTCGACACTCGCAAGATCGACTGGATGATGGGTGTCATCGCATTCAGGGAGAAACCGATGAAGGATGTGGATCGCAAGCGACAGTATGACGTCTTCGTCAAGGCATATAACCAGGCGTGCGACTCCATCAACAAGAACGGAATTGCCCGCTATGCCCATCTCATGGAGAAATACTGTCGCACCAAGAGTGCTGTGCTCGACTCCATCCCCAAGATTAAGTTCCAGCATGCCATAGGGCCAAGGGAGAAAGACATGGCAAGGGCGGAAAAATATATAAAATAACTCAACTTTCGCAAGTAGTAAAAAGGAGATAAATGAAGATAAAAGGAGATAAATGACGTATGTTTAAGCCTGGCTCTTACTATTGTCTTTTAACTTCCTAAGCGACCAAAGGGAGCGATAACTTCTTCTAACTCCTTTTAACTCCTAAAGTTGAGCACATGCGAAACTTTAATAAAATAATATAAGGTGTAGGATTATGGAACAGATGTCAGATACAATCAAGGAAATATATAAAGATTTGCATAATGATTTCTTTGCGGCCATTGAGACTATAAAGGAATATATAGAACTCAAGGGCGAACGTGGGGAGATAAAGTATAAGCTGCAACAACTGGAGAGCGAGGCAGAACTGTCGTGCAGATGGTGGAAAGAAAACCAACCTTGTCCACCCGACGACGATATGCTTGATAGTTATTTCCTTCCCAAATTACAAAAGATATGGGATGACTATCTCCTGCTGGAGATGATGACATCAAATAACAATTATCTCCTCTCCTTGCGCAACAAGGTGAGGGCAAGCGGGCGCGACTGGTCGTGGGGCGAAATCCGTAAGCGATTGGAGAGCTTCGTCTCGAATATTGCCCTGCTGCAACTGCAGAACGACAACGAGGCTACACAACAGCAACTGGATGTGATATATGAGGAGCAGAAGAAATATCGTCAGCAGATGTTCATATACGTACTCACCGAACTGCGTTTTTCGGAGGGCGATATACAGGAACTGGAGGACTTGTTGCTCACGCCCACCATTGACAACATCGACCAGAGGATGATTGTCTCGGCTCTGACTATCAACGGACTGATGGTATTCGACCCACTTAAACTGCAACTCCTCGTCAAGGTATATTGCAAGTCGGAGGACATACCCGTAAGGCAGTATGCTTTGGTGGGATGGGCTTTGACATTGCCACGTAAACCATTTCATGCCGATGACAGTTTGGTGCAGATGATAAAACATCTCTTGGATAACGACGCAACGGTGAGGGAGGAGCTTGCCCAGTTGCAAATACAGTTGGCTTATTGCCAGTCGGCAGCCGAGGACTCACAAAAGTTCCAGGAATCCATCATGCCCGACATAATGAAGGCATCCAACATGCGATTCACCGACAAGGGCGTGGAAATGCAGGAAGACGACCCCATGGACGACATTCTCGGGCGCAGCAACACCGAGAAGAAGATGGAGGAGATAGAGGAACGGATGCGCAGTTATATGGACAAGCGCAGTCAGGGTATGGACCTCTTCTTCCAAGGTTTCAAGCATATGAAGCGCTATCCCTTCTTCAACGACATCTCCAATTGGCTTGTGCCCTTCTATCACGAGCATCCCGATATTGCCCCCGCCTTGCGTCAGATGGGTGGTAACGGTATGCTTAACTTGATGCTCGATGCCCCGATGTGCGACAACGACAAATACTCATTTGTCTTTGCCTTCCTTTCGATAATGAATAAGGTGCCGCAGGAGATTATCGAACAGTTGCAGCATACTGCCCCTCCCGAAAATGCCTATCGCGACTGGATGAGCGACCCTGCCATCCTGCGCCGCAACTACTTGCAGTCGCTCTATCGCTTCTTCAAGCTCTTCCCATATAGCGAGAGTTTCGTCAATCCGTTTGACGAATATTCTCCCGAATTTATCAGTTCTCCGAGAGCTTCGCTTTTCGTTGCTAATAGCGTACTTATGCACACTCGCTTCGACGAGAAAATTATTGAATTGCTGAAGTATTTCACACGAATGGAATACGACGACGATGTAGATTCTATCTTAGATGAGTTTGTCATCGACCGTGAAGACAGTTTCGATCTTTGCTATGTACGTGCTCTTGCATGGCTTGGTGATATATACGACCCCTATGACATAGATATATTCAAACACAACATAGAGTATTGTCTGAAGGTTAAGCCCGAAAGTGTCCAGGTGAAGAAATTGTATGCCAAATGGTTGTTCTCATGTGAAAAATATCAAGAGGCAAGGACATTGTTCGGCCAATTGATGGAGGCTAAAGACGGCAATCGCAACTTTATGTTCAGCTATGCACTCTGCTGCCATAAGTTGGGCGATATAGATGAGGCAAAGAGGGTGCTCTTCCGTCTTGCTTACGAACATCCCGACGACCGTGAGGTTGGCATATTGCTTGCCTCCATACTACTGCTTGAGGGCAAGATTGAGGATGCATATAAGTATGTGGAGAAGATGCAGGACAATGATTTGGACGATCAAGCCAAAAAGGAATTGGTTGTCATTCGTACCTTATGTCTGTTGGCACTTAACAGGCGCGATGAGGCTGTAAGATGTTATGCACCTTCTATCGGTCAGCTTAGTGAGTCTTCCTCTCATTATAAGCAAGTGAAAAAAAACATAGCCACCAACTTTGAGGATTATAAAAGACAATTTGAGAGATTAGGTTTGGTGGATAGGATATTTAATCTCTTTACCTGCGACGTGTATAAGCAGGTCAAAGCACGGGAGTGAGCAAGTGGGCAAACCATCCCACAAACTTCTTCCATGGTGTGCGCCATTTGTCCCAGTATTCCTCGGTCAGTATGTCGCAGTCTTTCTTGTCGTTGTCGAATAGTCGGCTTAGTTCGGCTGTCACATGTTTGTCGAGGATGACGGCATTCTCCTCGTAGTCGAATCTCAGGCTTCGTGAATTGAGATTGGCACTGCCCACGGTGCAGAACTTTCCATCCACCATTATCACCTTAGTGTGGTGAAAACCAGGCTTATATAGATATATGTGACATCCGTGCTTCATCAGTTGGTGTACGTTATAGAACACGCAGTCGGGGGTGAGCGGTATGTCGCTGCGCAGCGACACCATTATCTCCACCTTCACTCCTCTCTCGGCTGCCCTGCGCAATGCTTTCTTCAGTCTTGAGGTCAGGGTGAGATAGGGGTTGACGAGTTTGATACTGTCCTTGGCGGCATCGATGGCATTGGCATAGAAGTCGCGAATGATACGGTTGGTTGTCCTCGGTTCGCGGTTCACTATTCCCACCACCTGCTTGTGTGCCGACAGTGTCGTGTCGGGCTTCAGTCCTGTCATCTCCACCTTCTCGTATGCCCTGAAATATTTCTTTCCCCATATGTTCTGTTCCGTCACCTTATTCCATATTCTCAGGAATATCATCTGCAACTGGCTCACTGCTCCGCCCTCAATGCGGCAGTGCATGTCGCGCCATTTGCCCACCTGTTCCGTACCTTTTATATAATAGTCGGCCACATTCATTCCTCCCGTGTAAGCCACATTGCCGTCGATGACGACAATCTTGCGGTGGTCGCGGGTGAAGACATGGTTTACCCATGGAAATCTCACAGGGTCGAACTCGTATATCTCGATGCCGTCGTCACGCAGTTTCTCTATGTGCGAACGCTTTAGCGGACGGTTGTTGGAGTCGTTGCCGAATCCGTCGAAGAGCGCACGCACCTCCACGCCCTCCTTCGCCTTTATGCGCAGGAGGTCGAACAGTTCGGATGCAATCGAGTCGTTGCGGAAATTAAAATATTCCAGATGCACACTGCTCTTGGCCTGTCGTATGGCCTCAAACATATCGTCAAACTTCTCCTGTCCGGAGGTCAGCAGTGTCACACTGTTGTTGTGGGTGAATACAACCCCGTCTTTCTCCAAAGCCTGCCTTATCACCGTGTCGCTGCTTTGCAATATCAGCGACACGGCTATAAGTAAAGGGAGTTTTAACACCCTTAACTTCTTTAACTCCATAAACTCCCCCAAAAATTACTTTTTACGGTGTATCAATCTGTATTCCAGAGGTGACATACCAAATTTATCCTTGAAAATGTTTATGAAGTTTTCTGCCGTGATGAATCCCACATTGATGGCGAGCTCCGACAGGTTGATGTCGGTGCGCTCGAGCAATGTGCAGGCATGACGCAGGCGCAGGTCGCGCACCAATTCCGCCGGGGTCTTCTGTGTGATGGCCTTTATGCGGTGGAAGAACGGGACGCGTCCCATTCCCATTGCCGACGACATTTCCTCGAGGTTGATCTGCCCACGGCTCATGTTTTGCAGCACATACTGCTCCACGTTGCGCATTAGTTGCTCGTCCATGGCGTTGTTCATCGAGTAATCGCCGATGGTTCTTCCCTCGTAGTATTCCGAACCAGGTGCCTTGGGCAGGTTCTTCTCCTCTTCCTCGGGTTTGTCTTCAGGCTTCTCCTCGGGTTTGATACCCTCGGGCAGAGTCTTTATCTGACCCTCCATTTCTCCCGCCATATCGTCGTAATTGACGGTGGCGGTGGTCATACTTGCGTTGTATCCCTCAAGACGTCTTGTTTCCTGCCCCTCGATCACACCGCTCATGTCGATGGTCATCTGCAATCCGAGCAGTCGGTTGAATCTCATTGCAGCCTCCTGCATGTTGAATGGTTTGGCTAGATAGTCGTCAGCCGACACAGTGATGTTGCGCTCGTTCATCTCGGCGGCACTCAGCACGCCGCTGGTCATCAATACGAATTTGATGTCGTGCGTGCGCTTGTTGGTCTTTATCTTGTTGCACAGTTCACTACCAGTCATCTTGGGCATAATTTCCTTACATACCACAATATTCGGTTTGAGCACTTCCAAGTCGGTGTATGCCAATATAGTGTCGTCATACGTGTGGATATTGTAAATCTGTCCCAAGTGGGCAGTGATGAAGTTCAGGAAGTCCTTGTTGTCATCCACAATGGCTATGGTGTAATTCTGTGTTTCGAGTTTCTCCCTTGGCGGACGTATGGTGGCAGTGAGTTCGGCAGTCTCTCCCAATAGCTTCACCTCGCCTCGGTCGTTCAACTGCAGTCGGTCGGCTGCCTGTGCAATAGCCTTTGTCTCTGGGTCCTCAATATACATCTGCATTTCGGATATTCTTGTGATGATTTGCAGCATCTGGAAGTGGAGCGAGTTCACCTGCTCCTTTTGGTCAACCGTGGTGGCTGTTTCCGAGATATTGCCGATTATCGACGTCATGCGGGCCATGGGTTGGCGCAAGTCGTCGCTTGCAGCCTTCAGTTCCTCGCGCTGGCGTGTCAGTTCGTTGATCACCTCCTTTTTCTTTGTCCATATGTAATGTATGCGTTTGGATGTTACTCTGTAGATATACACAGCTGCGATTACGACAATCACATATACAAGTATCATCCACCATTGCATCCACCATGGGTTGGAGATGTCGATCACAAGCACTCTTTCCTGACGGCTCACTGCTCCGTCGGCGTTCATTGCCTTCACATGCAGTGTATATTTGCCGCTTGCCAGGTTCTTGAATGTCACTCCGTGCTGCAGTGGGTCGCCGTTGCGCCACATCTCGTCGAGACCTTCCATCCAATACATAAACTGCAGTCGCTCACCCTGGTTGTAGTTTCCGGCCGAGAACTTTATCGTAAACGTGTTCTGACTGTTTGTCAGTTCCAGTCGGTTGCTCTCGTTGAGTGCCTGCGGCAGAGTTACCTTTCCGTCGTATTCATGTCCGGTTTGTATCTCTGTTTCACCTATAAACAATTGTGTCAGCATCACTCGTGGCAGGGAGTTGGTGTCATCCTTGCTTCTGGCGCTTATCCAGTTAACACCATACAGACCGCCGAACACCACGTTGCCGTCGCTCTTGCAGAATATAGATCCTGTATTAAACTCATTGCTTTGCAATCCGTCCGACAGGTCGTAGTTATACAGTCCATAACTGAACACGTCGCCCACATGGTCGCCCTGCACCACCACGCGGCACACTCCGTTGCTTGTGGTGAGCCAGATGTTCTTGTTTTTGTCTTCGGTGATACCGCATATACAGTTGTTGCAAAGTCCGTTGTCCTCGGTGATGTAGTTAAGACTGTCGTTCTTGAGGTTGAGCACGTTCACACCGTCGCGTGTTCCTATCCACAACAGTCCTCTTGAGTCTTGCAGCACCTGTGTCACATAGTCGTTGGTGAATTTCTTGAGGTTGGTCGAGTTTCCGGTGAATACTCTCTTCTCGGTAGTCGAGAGGTTGAGTATCATGAGTCCCTCATTGGTTCCCACGAGCATATTGTTGTTGCTGCCGTAGTAGAGTGAGGTGATCACGTTGGTGTTGAGTTTGCCGCTCTCCTTGGTATATGTCGAGAACGTGTTCATTCGGGGGTTGAACACCTGCAGACCGCCATTGGTGGCAATCCATAGGCTTCCCGTGCGGTCGCTGCACAACGCATTGATATGGTCGTCGATCAGCGTGTTGGTGTTGTTGCTGTCTCGCTGTGCCGAATAGATGGTGGCGCTGCCGTTGTGAATGCGGGTCAATCCGTTCTGCGGTGAACCTACCCATAGGCTACCGTCCTTGGTGGTTGTCATAGCACTCACCTTAAGACTTGCCAGTGGACCGGTGTAGTCGAGCACGCCGCCATTGCTTGTGCCATACCACACCTTGCCGGATGCATCCTGTGTGATGGCGGTGATGTCGCCGAGGAATGCCGACTGGAACTTGTATATGTTCTTGCCATAGTATGCCACTCCAGCTTTCTCTGTTCCCACCCATAGCAAGTCGTTGTCATCCACATACACGCTCAGAATGCTCTTCTGTATCTCCGACGGTCTTGTCCTGTCGTTGATGGCACGCGGCTCCACACTTTCTGTCTCATAGGTGTTGACATTCATTCTTATAAGTCCAGCCCTGTCGGTGGCAATCCATATATTTCCACTGCGGTCTCCCGCCATGCCGAATACGGTGCGGTCAACATTGTTGCCCGTCATTCCCAATTGGTCGCCAATGCTTGTGTTCCATGTGCCGTTGTTTTTGTTGAACACCATCAGTGTTCCGTGTCCATAGAGCCAGATATTGTCCAGCTGGTCGGCAAATGCCTTGAGCGACGATGAACTGCGCAGTCCTTGGTCGGCAATGTCGTGGTTGATCCAAAGTGTCTGCTGCTGATGGCTGATGTCGCAGCATGCAATAGTTCCGTTTTCATATACTATCAGCGCACCCTCTCTACATTCGCTTATCGACACGATCTTGCCCTCGGGAATACCCTTGGTATCGGCTGTGTAGCTGAACTCATACATCAGCTGCTGCTGGGTGTTGTATGCCATGACACCCCTTTGCGGTATATACATCCAAAAGTTTTTCCTTTGGTCGATATACACTATTTGCGGAGCCTCGTTGAGTCCCATCTTTGCATACACCTGTTTCATGTCGCGCTCAAAGCTTTCCGACTGAGGGTGATATATACACATTCCCGCTGGTGTCTCCACCCACAGGTTGCCGTCGAGCGACTCCTGAAGTCCCGAGATATAGCTGTCGGGAAGCGACGAACCGTCCTGAGAGTTGCATTGGAAGTTTTTAAACGTATAGCCGTCATAACGGTAGAGTCCGGCTGGCGTACCGAACCATACGTATCCTCGCGAATCCTTCAATATGCAGTTTATCTGACTGCTATTGAGCCTGTTTCTCGAATCCAATGTCTTGAAGTAGAATACGGCAGCCACTGTCAGTGGCAGTAGCAGCAATGCTAAGATGAGTAACTTCCTTGTTTTTTTCATATATCTTGTGTCGATTTTATATCATACATGAATAATGGTCAACAACCCCTAACAGGTGGTTGTTCTTGTCGGTCACGAGTACAGAGTGTATCTTGTATCTGTTCATGATGTTCTGCACTTGTGATATCTTAGTGTCAGTGCCGACGGTCTTTGGTCGTGTTGTCATGATGTCGGCAACGGTCTTGTCGAAGAACTGAGCCTTCCATTTCTCCATTGCCCTGCGGATGTCACCGTCGGTGATGAGTCCGGCAATCTCTCCATTTCGCTCAGCGATGCCAAGTCCGAGTTTGCCCTTGCTCACGTGGATGATGGCATCACCCAAGTGCATTTCGGGGGTTATCACCGGCATCTCCTCGGTGCGCATCACGTCGCCGGCAGTGGTGAGCAGTCGCTTACCTAATTCGCCACCGGGATGGAACTGTGCGAAGTCCTGCGGCCTGAAGTTGCGCTTCTCCATCAGTGCCACTGCCAAGGCGTCGCCCATGGCGAGTGTTGCCGTGGTGCTGCTTGTGGGGGCGAGGTTCAGGGGGCATGCCTCCTTGCTCACGCTCACGTTGATGTGATACGTACTGTATTTGGCGAGCAGCGACGAGGGATTGCCGCTCATTCCTATGATGGGTATCTCCATGTGGAGCACCATCGGTATGAATCTCAGCAGTTCGTCGGTCTGTCCCGAGTTGGATATTGCCAGCACCACGTCGTCCTTGGTCATCACTCCAAGGTCGCCATGGAACACGTCGAGCGGGTTGATGAAGAACGAAGGTGTACCCGTACTCGACAGTGTGGCTGCAATCTTCGCTCCGATATGTCCGCTTTTGCCCACACCGGTGACTATCACCTTGCCATGACAGCGGAACATCAGTTCGACGGCATTGTCAAAGTTGTCGTCTATCTGAGGAATGAGCCCCAACAGGGCCTCCGCCTCATCCTTTATGCATTGTATTGCGTAATCTCGAGCTTTCATCTTAATTAGGAATTAGGAATTAGGAATGAATCCGCATCCGAACTTTAATTCTTTAATTTTTTAATTTTCTCAACTTTCGCAAGTAGTAAAAAGGAGATAAATGAAGATAAAAGGAGATAAATGACGTATGTTTAAGCCTGGCTCTTACTATTGTCTTTTAACTTCCTAAGCGACCAAAGGGAGCGATAACTTCTTCTAACTCCTTTTAACTCCTAAAGTTGAGCACATGCGAAACTTTAATAATTTTTTAATTTCTCTATCAGCTCCCCGAGCTGATTGAGACCCATCATGTTTGCTGCGTCCGAAAGTCCCTTGTCGGGGTCGGGATGCACTTCGAAGAACCATCCGTTGGCGCCGAACGCCTTGGCAGCCAATGCCATAGCCGGCACAAACTGTCGGTCGCCGCCCGTCTTGCCCCCAGCGCCCCCAGGCCGCTGCACACTGTGGGTGCAATCCATCACCACCGTCTCTGTTATCTGCAGCATATCCGGAATATTGCGGAAATCCACAATCAGGTTGTTATATCCGAACATGTTTCCTCGCTCCGTCAGCCACACGTCCTTGGCCCCTGCCTCGCGGGCTTTCTCCACGGGATAGCGCATGTCATTGCCGCTCAGGAATTGTGCCTTCTTGATGTTCACCGTCTTTCCCGTCTTGGCGGCAGCCACGAGCAGGTCGGTCTGTCGGCATAAGAATGCCGGTATCTGTATCACATCCACCACCTCGCCCACGGGTGCTGCCTGATAGCTCTCGTGGATGTCGGTGAGCAGGCGCAATCCATACTTGCTCTTGATGTCGGCAAGCATCTGCAGACCCTTGTCCATTCCGGGGCCGCGGAAAGAGTGAATAGACGTGCGGTTGGCCTTGTCAAACGAGGCCTTGAATATGATGTCGGTGCCCAACTTGTTGTTTATTCTCACAAGTTCCTGTGCCACTGTGTCGAGCAGTTCCGCTGACTCAATAACGCACGGGCCGGCTATAAATCTTTGTTGCATACTAATCGTTTTTTATTATATCTTGGTGCAAAGATACAAATTATCTGCGGATAATCAATGTTATTAACCACTTTTAACGCGTCTTATAGCACTTTTTTTCAATTTTTGCCGTAACTTTGCACCTATGACAAACGATTATCAGATTAGAGTGCTGCCGAATATAGCATATTCAGCCGCCACAGTTAAGGAATATATTGCACGTGAAAAGGGCATCGACGCCCGCACAATCAGAGGCTTGAGAATACTCAAGCGCAGCATCGACGCGCGCCATAATCCTGTATATGTAAATCTCACTGTAAGGATTTTTATCAACGAGGAACCTCCTGCCACAGAATACGTGCCCACCCATTATCCCGATGTCTCTTCGGGCAAGAGGGTAGTGGTGGTAGGCGAGGGACCTGGCGGTCTTTTTGCCGCCCTCCGTCTCATTGAGCACGGACTTTGTCCTGTTGTCATAGAGCGGGGAAAAGATGTGCATGAGCGCAAGCGCGACCTGTCCAAGATTACCAAGACGCAGAAGGTTGATCCCGAGAGCAACTATTGCTATGGCGAGGGTGGGGCAGGGGCCTATTCCGACGGCAAGTTATACACACGCAGTAAGAAGCGCGGCAATGTAGATAAAATTCTGAATGTATTCTGTCAGCATGGAGCATCGGTGGATATTCTCAGCGATGCCCATCCCCATATCGGCACCGACCGCTTGCCTCGTGTCATCGAGAATATGCGCAACACAATAATAAGATGTGGAGGCGAGGTGCACCACCTCACCCGCATGACTCGCCTCCTTCTCGATGGCGACACTGTTGTAGGCGTGGAGGCTGTGGGCGTGGAGAGCGGCGAGCAGCGGGTGTTCCGTGGGCCAGTCATTCTCGCCACAGGTCACAGTGCCCGTGATGTCTATCGCTATCTTGCCGAGAGCGGTATCGAGACCGAGGCCAAGGGCCTTGCCGTGGGAGTGCGCCTTGAGCATCCCTCCGAACTCATCGACCGCATACAGTATCACAACAAGCAGGGCAGGGGGAAGTATCTCCCCGCAGCCGAATATTCCTTCGTCACCCAAGTCGATCAGCGTGGCGTCTATTCCTTCTGCATGTGCCCCGGCGGATTCATCATCCCCGCAGCCACGGGCGAGCGTCAGATAGTAGTCAACGGGATGAGTCCGAGCAATCGAGGCGGACAGTGGTCAAACAGTGGTATGGTGGTGGAGTTGCGCCCCGAGGATGTAGAGGGCGACGGACCTCTGAAGATGATGCACTTCCAGGAGAAGGTTGAGGCCGACTGTTGGCAGCAGGGCAATATGAAGCAGACAGCCCCCGCCCAGCGTATGGTGGATTTCGTCAATGGCAAGCTCAGCTACGACCTTCCCCGTTCCTCCTATGCCCCCGGACTTATCTCCTCGCCCCTTCATTTCTGGATGCCCGACCATGTGTCCCGTCGCTTGCGCGAGGGCTTCAAGTTCTTCGGCAACAAAAGTCGTGGATTCCTTACTAATGAGGCAGTTGTGATAGCCGTTGAGACCCGCACATCCTCTCCCGTACGCATCCTCCGCACTCCCGACACTCTCATGCACATCCGCCTGCGTGGTCTCTTCCCCTGTGGCGAGGGAGCAGGTTATGCCGGTGGCATTGTCTCAGCCGGAGTGGATGGTGAGCGCTGTGCCGACTGTTGTGCCGAGTATATATCCTGAACTTCCGTTCGAAGGCTTCGAACGGAGATACAAAGCCTTCGTATCTCCGTTCAAAGCTTTGGGATGGACATACAAAGCCTTGTGAGGATACAACGATAGCTTGTTGAGTACATCACACAAGTTAACTTCTGACAGTTTATCAATAGCCTTTATGAAAGTTCCTAACTAACTGTTCTTTCATTATCACAACAGCAGTCCATTCATTATCACACCAGCTGTTCATTCATTATCACACCAGCTGTTCATTTTATTGTCACAAAACTCCTTAAAATAATAAGATATTTCCATCTTTTTTATAAAAAAGTGAGGGTGTTTGATGTGTTTTTCTTACTTACCCTCATACCCTCACCTTATTCTTGCGTTTTAAGTTTTTGATAATGAATGTTTTGTAATAAAGGTGATGGTATGAGGGTAATAAATAAAAAATTTATGATATGAGGATGGAAATTCGATCGATAAGCATAAATAGAGCAGTGTGACTACAATCACAGCATAATCTATATTTCTTACAGTTCCTTTGGCAGAAATCCGTCGATAGTGCCTTTCTCCGACGAGAAGTTGATGCCGAGGGCAAGGAGGGGAAGGGCACTATGCAAGGGTGGAAATGTATGACGACAAGTATGCCGAAGAGTTGAAGGTGTATATGGAATCACCTCCGGACGGAGTTATTTATATTACTCAATGTCATTAAGATTATCCCTTACTTGCTCGTATAACTCACGGCAACGGGCAGGAGGTATCTTCGCCTTGGTGCCTACAGCAAGGAAGTCGTCATATGAGGGACTTGACGTGGAATTGACAGAAGTGGCATGCTCGCCATTGTATCCCTCGGTGCAATGAGTCAAGTCGTATGCAGGAGCCAGACGCCATATCCATTTGCCTTTGTCATTGCGTATTACCATAAAACTGAAATTCTTACAATGGTCGTCCTTGTTGTCTGCAAGGTAGTTGAACACCATACGTCGGAACATGTCTTCCACGTCGTCCTTGTTTTGAGTTATATATCCCGTGAGGGCAAGAAGATTAGTATAGTCAAGCACCGGTTCGGATATGGACACTCCGAGGAGCCCCCCTGCTGTAGCTACATGTATGCGCTCACCATCAGGAGAAATGTCAAAACGGCGTGTGGTGAAATATTTTCCGTTCACAAGTTTGAAATCAGGGACATTTATACCGCAACGTCTGGCAGCCTCATTATATTTGTATTCCTGAATACCCATGTCATGAGGGTCGAAGGTGTGACGGAACTTCACTATCCAATGGCCTTCATCATCTTCGAATATGGCTTTTGGGCGACATCCTCCACTGTTTCCGCTGTTATATAAAAGCAGTGAGGCATCATCATCTTGGCGTTCATCCAGCACTTCCAAAGCCTTTTGTTGCAGTTTATCAAAGTCTGTATAGTTCTCGTCCATGGAAATCCTCGTTTCAGGATAGTATTCCAACGCTCCCATACCGCCACTGCCAACAATGGACAAACGATCGAGCGACGACAAATTACCGTCGTTTATCCCTTGTCTCATCAATGCCTTATGTAGCAGGTAACGTCCGTAACCATCAGGAAGGCTGTCTTCGAACACTCCAAAATTACCATAGAACGGACGAGGTTTGGCTATGAAAAGACCTTCACGCAATGGCAGTTCGAGAGGGGATATGCTGAATCCATCTGCAAGCCAGCCTGCATCATATTCGAATGCACATAGTCTGTTGTCGGGAGTGAGCGACAAGCGTCCCACTGTCCTCGATTGATATTTCACTGTCAGTCTCTCTGTTTTCATATCCTATGTGCCTTTTTCTTTCCAGTGTTCTTGCGTATCTGCAACAGTTCGTCCATAGTGGAGTATTTGGGCTGTTCGAAAATATGTCTTAGCTCCGACGTGTAACCCAATGCCATGGCAATGCCTATAAGGTTTTTAAGCGAGATAAGTCCCTTTTGCTCAAACCTTATTATATTGCTCACAGCCACACCGGATTTCTCTGCCACCTCCTCGCGAGTGATGTTCTTTTCAATCCTGCGCTTGCGGAAGTCGTCGGCAATCCCCCTTGCTATATCGTCGGGATTGTCAAGCATATAGTTTTCCAAAACTGATAACATATTGTCCATATCGTTTGTTGTTTATAAGAAACAAATAAAATATTATCAGTTGCAAAGTTACTCCTTTTTTACTATTTATCCAAGAGAAACTATTAATTTCTGCCAGACATTAATGTTTTTTAATAGAAGTATAGTAGTCCTTCCTGCAACTCGTAGGGCAGATACAGCAACCGATACTATCGCTCGTCCCGACACCACCATGCTGCTTATCACTCATAGAAAAAAAGTGGCGTCCATCTGTGATGAACGCCTTCTGTTATAATGTGCGAAGTGCTGCGAGAAGTTCTGCATTCTCGGTCTTCGAACCGATGGTGATGCGGAGGCAATTGCCACACATGGTCACCCGGTTGCGGTTGCGCACGATGATTCCCTTGGAGACAAGGTAGTCGTAGGTGGCTTGGGCGTCTTCCACTTCCACGAGGAAGAAGTTGGCGTCGGTGGGGTATATCTTCTTGGTGATGGGAAGCAGGGTGAATGCATCCATCACTCGCGAGCGCTCCTGGAGAATGAGACGTGCCCACTTGTCAACCTCATAAGGGTCGTTGAGTATTTCGAGAGCCTTCTGCTGGGCAAGGAGATTGATGTTATAGGGATATTTCACCTTTGTCATTATCTCGATAATCTCCTTGGAAGCGAATGCCATACCAAGACGGAGGGCGGCGCACCCCCATGCCTTGCTCATCGTGTTGAGTACGACGATGTTGGGGTGGGCGGCCAACTCGTGGCGGAAGGGACGCTGAGAGGAGAAATCGCTATATGCCTCGTCGATGATGACTATGCCTTCGAAGGCATTGATAATCTTATTAATCTCGTCGCGGTTGAGAGCATTGCCCGTGGGGTTGTTGGGCGAGCACAGCCAGATGAGTTTGGTGTGCTCATCGGTGGCGGCGAGGAGTTTGTCGGCATTGAGTTGGAATCCTTCCTCCAGGCATACCGTGCGATATTCCACATTATTAATATCTGCACATACGCGATACATTCCGTAGGTGGGTTCTATAGCCACCACATTATCTATCTTGGGTTCGGTGAAGCAACGATACATGAGGTCGATGGCCTCGTCGCTGCCGTTGCCGAGGAATATATTATCTACCGGAACGCCCTTTACTTTGGATAGCTTGTCCTTGAGCTCAAGCTGCAGTGGGTCGGGGTAGCGGTTATAGGGATTGTTGAACGGGTTCTCGTTGGCATCGAGATACACGCTGGCATTCCTGCCGCTGAACTCGTTGCGGGCGCAGCTGTAGGGTGCCAAATCCCAAATATTCTTGCGTGTCAGTTCTTGTAATGTCTTCATGAAGAACTTTATAATATTTTAATTCTTTAATATTTTAATTCTTTAATTTCGCGTAGCGACTTTAATTCTAACGCTCATCGCATTCTTATGGGCATCGAGCCCCTCGGCGGCTGCCATGGTTTCGACGGCATGACCGATTTGGCGGATGCCCTCCTCGGTGATGTGCTGGAATGTTATCTTTCGGCAATAGCTGTCGAGGTTCACTCCATTGTATGCCACAGCGTATCCGTGGGTGGGGAGGGTGTGGTTGGTGCCGCTGGCATAATCACCTGCACTCTCACATGCATACTTGCCGAGGAACACACTGCCGGCATTGATAACCTTCTCGGCCAATGACTCATAATCTTCGGTTTGGATGATGAGGTGCTCGGGAGCATAGGTGTTGGCGAGGTCGATGGCCTCGTCCTCATTTGCCACAACCACAAGTTTGCTGTTGTCTAATGCCTTTAGGGCAATCTCCTTGCGTGGCAATAAGTCGAGTTGACGCTTCACTTCGTCGCTCACCTGCTGAAGCATTGACTCTGAGGTGGTTATGAGGATTGCCTGAGAATCAATACCATGCTCGGCTTGCGACAAGAGGTCGGCAGCGATGAACGATGCATTGGCATTGGCATCGGCAATGACGCACACCTCCGACGGTCCGGCGGGCATATCTATTGCAACATCGTGGAGACTCACCTCCTGCTTGGCTGCCATCACGTATTGGTTGCCAGGTCCGAATATCTTATACACCTTGGGTACAGATTCAGTGCCGTAGGCCATGGCTCCGATGGCTTGCACTCCGCCTGCCTTGAAGATATGGCTCACTCCCGCAATGCGGGCAGCAACGAGAACGGCAGGATTCACCTTACCCTCGCTGTTGGGAGGAGTACAGAGCACAATCTCGCGGCAACCGGCTATCTTGGCAGGAGTGGCGAGCATGAGCACGGTGCTGAACAACGGTGCTGTGCCGCCAGGGATATAAAGTCCCACCTTGTCGATGGCAACACTCTTCTGCCAACAGGTGACTCCGGGACGGGTGCTCACCTTGTGACCTACGAATCGCTCCGACTCATGGAAGGTGCGGATATTGTCGTGGGCCAACTGTATGGAGGCTTTCAAGTCGTCGTCAACAAGGCGCTCGGCCTCGTCCATCTCTGCCTCACTGACTGCCAATGAGGAGAGGTGGGCACGGTCGAATTTCAGTTCGTATTCCATCACCGCCTCGTCGCCTCGTGACTTGACATCGTCGAGGACACTGTGTACAGTGGCGGTGAGCTGTGAGACATCAAGGTGCGGACGCTCAACAATCTCCGCCCATTCGTCTCTCTTGGGATATAATATTGTCTTCATTTACAGAATCATCTTTTCGATGGGGGTGACAAGGATGCCCTGTGCTCCCATTTCCTTTAGTTTGCCGATAATTTCCCAGAAACGCTTCTGGTCGAGCACTGTGTGGACAGAGCACCAGTCGTCGTCTGCAAGAGGGATGATGGTGGGGCTCTTCAATCCGGGGAGAACGTCGATAATCTCCTGTAGGCGTGCCTTCGGTGCATTCATGCGCACATACTTCTTGTCCTCGGCACTGCGCACTGCCTCGAAGCGGAAGAGCATCTCCTGAAGAGTGGCCTTCTTCTCGTCGTCCATATCCTTATTGCCAATGAGGAGAGCCTCGCTCTGCATCACAACCTCCACCTCGCGGAGGTTGTTGCTGACGAGAGTGGAGCCGCTGCTGACAATATCAAAGATACCGTCGGCAAGACCAATGCCCGGGGAAATCTCCACACTACCCGTAATCACGTGTATCTCTGTTTTAATACCTTGCTTCTCCATGAAATGTCGCAGTATGCCAGGATATGAAGTGGCAATTTTCTTGCCGTTAAACCACTCAAGACCGGGATAGTCAATGTCCTTGGGAATAGCCAACGAGAGTCGGCACTTGCTGAAACCGAGGCGCGAGATGATGTCGGCATCCTCGCCACGCTCTACAAACTCGTTCTCGCCCACAACGCCAAGGTCGGCAACGCCGCTTGCAACGCTCTGGGGAATGTCGTCGTCGCGGAGGTAGAGTACCTCCAATGGAAAGTTGGATGACTGCACCAAGAGGGTGCGCTTGCTGGAGCTGACCTTGATGTCAGCCTCGGCGAGAAGGTTCATTGTGTCGTCGAAAAGACGACCTTTTGACTGTACTGCAATTCTTAACATTTCTTGTTTTTTTATTTATTTTCTCAAAATTCCGATGCAAAATTAATGAAAAATATGGTAATCTGCAAGAAAATGTGTACTTTTGCACACAAAATGTAATAAAATTGAGACATAAGACACTATTTTCACTCGTTTTTGCCCTGTTTTGGGGCTCCGTCCTGATGTTTTCGGGCGGATGTCAGTCGCAGCGCAAACAGTCGGCACCGCTATGGGACGATGCTGCCGACTCGACAGATGCCGGGGGATTTGACCTCGGACAGATACAAGCTAACGGCGAACTCATCATGCTCACCGTCAACGGACCGCAGACGTATTACGACTTCCGTGGGCGACAGATGGGATTGCAGTATATGCTATGTCAGCGCTTTGCCGACAAAATCGGTGTGCGACTGCGCGTGGAGGAATGTCGCGACACCATTGAGATGGTGAGACGACTTGCCAAAGGCGACGGCGACATCGTGGCATGCCAGTTGCACATAAAGGACATCAGGATGTCGAAGGACACGATAGATATGATTGAGTCCTGTGGGGCAGGAAGCGACTCAACGGGACATTGGCTGGTGATGAAGGAAAACGAGCAGCTTATTGCCGAACTGAAGGGATGGTATAATCCGAAGCTCACGGCGGAGGTGAAGAAGGAGGAGGACTTCATGCTCAGTGCGAGGAGTGTGGTGAGACATGTATATGCCCCTATGCTCAACAGGGCGACAGGACAGATATCACACTATGACCACCTCTTTATGACATACGCGCGCCCGATAAGATGGGACTGGAAACTGATGGCTGCGCAATGCTATCAGGAATCGACATTCGACCCCAAGGCACGCTCGTGGGCTGGGGCATTGGGATTGATGCAGATCATGCCTGCCACTGCCGACCAGATAGGATTGCCGCGCGAGAAGATATACGACCCGGAGAGCAACATTGCCGCAGCTGCAAAGTATCTCGCAATGTTGGAGGCGAAGTTTGCCGACGTGCCATCGAGATATGAGAAACAGAACTTTGCCTTGGCTTGCTATAACGGAGGCTACAACCACATTCGCGACGCTATGGCTCTTGCCGCACGCGACGGCAGAAACAGTAAGTCGTGGGCGGAGGTGTCGAGGTATGTGCTCAGGTTGATGGAACCGCGCTACTATCGCGACCCGATAGTGAAATACGGATATATGAGGGGCAGTGAGACTGTGGATTATGTGTATCGCATACGCAAGAGATGGCAAGAATACAGCGGAGTGAAGCGTTCGGCCGAACCTTTGCCTCCGTCGGTGTCATCGATAGCTCCGTCGTCATCGTCATCACATGTAATGCCTGTGCATGACGTGGTGTCGCCGTCGGTGCCTCATCCCGCAAAGAAAAAGAAGAAGAAATATACATTGACAATACCTGAATAATTAAACAAACGAAGATATGAACGAAGAAGAAAAAATCATCCAGTTGAGGGACGAACTGCATGCCCACAACTATAAATATTATGTAGAGAATGACCCGGTGATAAGCGACCAGGAGTTTGACGCACTTATGCGCGAATTGCAAGACCTGGAGGCTCGTCATCCAGAGATGCACGACGACAACTCGCCCACACAACGAGTGGGTAGCGACTTAAACAGTGAGTTCCAACAGGTGGCACATCGCTATCCCATGCTCTCATTGGCTAATACCTACAACCGTCAGGAGGTGGCTGATTGGTATGAGAGTGTAAGTCGTGGACTCCATGGAGCCGACTTTGAGGTGTGCTGCGAGATGAAGTATGACGGTCTGTCGATAAGTCTGACTTATGAGAACGGAAGACTGGTGAGGGGAGTGACTCGTGGCGACGGTGTGCATGGCGACGACGTGACTGCCAATGTGCGCACCATTCGTTGCATTCCGCTCGTATTGACTGGTGACGACTACCCCGCAGACTTTGAGATACGTGGTGAGATACTCATGCCGTGGAAGGTGTTTGAGAATCTCAATGCAGAGCGCGAGAAGGCGGAGGAACCTCTCTTTGCCAATCCGCGAAATGCTGCCAGCGGAACACTCAAGAGTCAGTCGTCGGCTCTTGTGGCATCGCGACGCCTTGACGCGTACCTATATTATATATTAGGGACAGAACTGCCATCCGACAGTCATTACGACAATCTTGAGTATGCCCGAAAATGGGGATTCAAAATCAGTGAGGGAATGGTGAAGGTGAAGACACTTGACGAGATATATGCCTTTATCGACAAGTGGGACACAGAGAGAAAGAATCTGCCCGTGGCTACTGACGGTATAGTACTTAAGGTGAACTCGCTCGCCCAACAACGACAGTTGGGATATACGGCAAAGAGTCCACGATGGGCAATTGCGTATAAGTTTAAGGCAGAGAGGGAGCGCACCCGACTGCTCGACGTGACGTTCCAGGTGGGACGCACGGGAGCTGTTACACCAGTGGCAAATATGGAACCCGTGCAACTGGCTGGTACGGTTGTGAAACGTGCCACACTAAACAACGAGGACTTTATCCGCAGTTTCGACCTGCACATCCATGATTATGTGTATGTGGAAAAGGGAGGAGAGATAATCCCGAAGATAGTGGGAGTGGATGTGGACAGCCGTGAGGAGGGAGCACAACCAGTGGAATTTGCCAAGACATGTCCTGAATGTGGCACTCCTCTCGTGAGATACGAGGGAGAGGCTGCCCACTATTGTCCTAACGATGCTACCTGCCCGCCACAGATAAAGGGTAGGATAGAGCACTTCATATCGCGAAAGGCTATGAACATCGACAGTCTTGGTCCGGAAACAGTGGATGAATACTATCGTCGCCGACTCATACGCAATGTGGCCGACCTGTATGACATCACTGTGCAGGACATCAATGGCGACGGAAGCCGCGAGAAGTCGGCACGCAAGATTGTGGAGGGAATAAAGGCATCATCGCAAGTGCCATTCGAGCGAGTGGTGTTCGCTCTCGGCATACGACTTGTGGGCGAGACATCGGCCAAGATTCTGGCACGTCATTTCAAGAACATAGATGCACTCATGAACGCCACACTCGACCAACTGACGCAGATTGACGGTATTGGCGAGGTGATGGCGAAAAGTGTTATCACTTATTTCCACACACCCGAGAACGTGGAGATTGTAGAACGACTGCGTGGATACGGCCTGCAGATGAGTCTGTCGGAAGAGCAACTGGCTTCGACAACCGACATTCTTGCCGGAAAGACTATCGTCATCAGCGGTGTGTTCCAGAAACATAGCCGCGACGAGTATAAGGCCTTGATAGAACAGAATGGCGGTAAGAATACCGGGTCGATAAGTGCCAAGACAAGTATGGTGTTGGCAGGTGAAAATATGGGACCCGCCAAACTGCAAAAGGCTGAAAAACTTGGTGTTAGAATCATAAATGAGGATGAATTCCTCGAAATGATAGCTCAGAACGCTTAAAAAAGGTTAAATCGGGGTAATATGGAAGAAAAAATTCCTAATTCCTAATTCCTAATTCCTAATTTTTTTATACCTTTGCACCCGATTTTCAAAAATAGTTGAATGAAGAATGACAATATAAAGAACCAGTATCGTATCAACGAACAGATACGATCTCGCGAGGTCCGTATCGTAGGTGACAACGGATCGACAGTAGTTCCAACCCGTCAGGCATTGGATATGGCTCGTGACCAGGGTGTTGACTTGGTGGAAATTTCCCCCAACGCCAATCCCCCTGTATGTCGTCTTATTGACTATTCTAAATTCCTCTATCAGCAGAAGAAGCGTGCCAAGGAAATGAAGGCTAAGCAGGTGAAGGTGGAGGTGAAGGAAATCAGATTCGGACCTCAGACCGATGAGCACGACTATCAGTTCAAACTCAAGCACGCCAAGGAATTCCTTGAGGACGGCAACAAGGTGAGAGCATACGTGTTCTTCCGCGGACGTTCTATCCTCTTCAAGGAGCAAGGTGAAGTGCTGTTGCTGCGTTTTGCCAACGATCTTGAGGAGTATGGCAAGGTGGAGCACATGCCGTCGCTCGAAGGCAAGAAGATGTTCCTCTATCTCGCTCCCAAGAAGGCTGGTGTGGCAAAGAAGAGCCAACAGGCTATGGACCGCGAGAAAAAGGCCACCGAGCAGAAGGAGGCACGCAAGTCTCAGCAGGCAGCTGACGAGCCGAATGTGGAGATACCCGCAAATGGCGGTTTGTTCGCAAATGCCAAGATCAGTGCGGATGCCAAGAAGAAATTAAATATATCAGAGTAAAAAAGAAATTTAATTCTTTAATACTTTAATATTTTAATATCTTCGAGTGAAACGAGAAGAAAAAGTGCGTAACGCCCGGTATATGCGTTGCCACTGTAGAATAAATAACAATTAATTAAAATTTAAAAAAATGCCAAAAGTAAAGACAAATTCCGGAGCGAAGAAGAGATTCCGTTTCACCGGTACAGGTAAGATTAAGAGAGCACATGCTTACCACAGTCACATTCTGACTAAGAAGACAAAGAAGCAAAAGCGTAATCTTGTTCATGACACTCTCGTGGACAGAAGTAACTTGAAGCAGGTACGCGACCTGTTGTGCCTCCGTTAATCACTATTGTCTAACATTTTAAAAGTAAGAAAACTATGCCAAGATCAGTTAATCACGTTGCTTCTAGAGCAAAGAGAAAGAGAATTTTGAAGCTTACTCGCGGCTACTATGGTGCCCGCAAGAATGTTTGGACCGTAGCCAAGAATACATGGGAGAAGGGTCTCACATACGCATATCGCGACCGTCGTAACAAGAAGCGCAACTTCCGCGCATTGTGGATTCAGCGTATCAACGCTGCCGCACGTCTCGAGGGTATGAGCTACTCTGTTCTCATGGGTGCACTCAACAAGGCTGGTATCGAGATCAACCGTAAGGTTCTTGCTGACCTCGCAGTCAACAATCCTGAGGCTTTCAAGGCTATCGTTGAGAAGGTAAAGTAAATTTCAACAAGCAAGTTGATTCAATAAAAGGAGTCTTTCATAATGAAAGGCTCCTTTTTTTATATCACATTGCCACTGATAACTTTACGTTCACCTGACGTCCCGTGAGGTAGTTGGGCACAGCATATTGCTGGTTGGTGACATCAGTAACCCAATAATAGGAGTTGACGTTGTTGATGCCGAAGAGGTTGAGACAATCAATGCCAAGCCATGCGTTCTTGATAGCCGACTTGCGACTGCCACGCTCATAGAGACGATAACTCATTCCAATGTCGGCACGTTTATAGGCTGGAGCACGGAAGTTTTGATGTTCCAAACCACTGTGGGGAGCACCGAATGGCAGACCGTCGGCAATGGCAAGGCGAAGTGTCATCTTCCATTTCTCTGTTCCTGGGAAATAGTCGGTGAAGTGAACATTGACGGCATACCGCTGGTCGGTAGGCATTGGCACCCATTTGCCATTCATCTTTTGCTTGGTGCTCATCAGTGAGAGTGTTACCCACGAGTCGGTGCCAGGTACAAACTCTCCATATAGTTTGAGATCAATACCTGTAGCATATCCGTCGCACTGGTTGCCACCATAGTATGTGATCTTCACATTATTTACATTATAAGGAATGAGGTTGTGCATGAGTTTGTAATATGCCTCGGCAGAGAACTTATAGGGGCGGTCCTTCATCTTGAAGCGATAGTCGAAGGCACCCACGAAGTGTATTGACTGCTGACTCTTTATCTTGTTATTGAGTATGGCACGAGTGACTCCGTCGGTGGTGACAGTGTCGCGTATCTCCTTGAAGAACGGGGCCTGATAATACAATCCTGTGGAGAAGCGGAATGTGATGTCATTATTGAATGACGGCACCATGGCTATGGATACGCGTGGAGACACTGTGGTCTCCTTTGAAAATGACCAGTGGTTGAATCTAACACCGTAGTTGAGAGTGAAAAATGACTGGCGCTCCCCATGTGAGGCAAAACGATAGGTGTCCTGCAAATAACCCTCAATGCGATTGGAGTTGATATGGTTTTCGGAGCGCAAGGTGTAGATGAGATCCAGGCGATTGGGGTTGTGAGGGATGGAATACCCGCTGGAGTCGCGCATCTCATATTCCGAGGCCTTTTCTTTGATATCCTCAAATTTCATGGTAAGGGCTCCCTCGATGTCATGCTTGCGTGCTTTGTGGTTGACCATCAGTTTGACACTCGCCACCTTGGACGTGAGGTAGTTGCGGGCGTGCTCCATATAGGTTCCGACTCCGAGGTTCTCGCTTGTCTGTGTGTCATCAAGCCAATACTGGCCCTGGATGTCATAACGTTCCTGTTCCTTGCTGTAGAATGCCGAACCGAGCAGCGACACCTTTGTCTGATGCTTGGCACCAAACAGGCGACTGATGGAAAGACTGCCGAAGAAAGTGCGGAAGACATCCTTCTCCTGTCCGTCGAAATACACCTTAAACGATTTCACGTCTTCCATTGTTCCAAATGAGGTCTCGCGGTCGGAAGGTCGGAAATTGTAGTGGTTCTCGGATATATTGCCAAGGAAGTCTATCGACCACAGTGAGTCGGGACGATAACTAATGAATGTCTGGTAGTCGAGATAATTGGGGCGATACTCACCCTTGGTCTCAAGCGAACCAAGCAAGTAGCGGTTGGTCTTGTATCTCACAGCATGACTCATCGACAGACGCTTGTTGCCTACAGCAGCGAATGCCGTACCGCCAAGCAGGGACATGGATGCTGAAAGTTCGGAGCGGGTGGGGCGGCGGTATGTGATGTCGAGAGCCGAAGACATCTTGTCGCCATATTTGGCCTCGAATCCGCCTGAAGAGAAGCCAATAGACTCCACCATGTCAGGATTGATGATGCTGAGTCCCTCCTGCTGACCGCTTCGGATAAGAAGAGGACGATATATCTCCACATTATTTATATATACAGAGTTCTCGTCAAAACTACCTCCACGCACATTATACTGTGACGAGAGTTCATTGTGGGTGCTCACTCCTGCCTGTTGCTGGATAAGCTCCTCGACAGCGTTTCCCGATGCAGAGGGGTTGTTCTTGAGATTCTTGACATCGATTTGTTCGGTGGCTGTGGTCTGACGGCGCTTTTCAGTGACAACAACCTCGCTAAGGGCATCCATGGGGAAGAGCGTTATCCTTAATGTCTGTTTGCCCCTTGGGCGACGGAGAATGCGAGTCTTCGACTTATAGCCTATCATTGAAAACTTTACCGCCACACTGTCGGCCGAGTGAAGAGTGATGGAAAAATGCCCCTTGAGGTCGGTCATTGTAGCCTTGCCCTGACCCAGACAGGATACAGATGCCAGTTCGATAGGCGAGTCATTTGTATCAACAACCCTGCCGGTGAGAGTGAATTCCTGTGCCTGCAGACTGCATAAAGGCAGGCAAAATAATAGTGAGAGAATTATATTTCGTACCATATGATATGCATAATTAATTTAATTATATAAACGGAAATAAAGCGATTTTATTATTAAAATGTACGAAAAATAAGTCAATATTGCTTCAAAATCGATTGTTTAACAATATTTTCAACACAATCTTTGCAAGTTCGAAGAATAATTCCTACCTTTGCAACGTCTTAATAGACCTATATACGCGAGACAGTATTAATGTTAAAAACATAAGTATATGAAGATTTCTCACATTGAGCATCTGGGCATAGCAGTCCAGAGTATTGAAGAATCACTCCCGTACTTTGAAAATGTACTGGGATTGAAGTGTTATGCAATAGAGGAAGTGGCCGACCAAAAGGTGAAAACCGCATTCCTTAAGTGTGGCGAGGTGAAGTTGGAACTGCTTGAACCGACATCTCCCGAGAGTACTATCCAGAAGTGGCTCGACAAGGGCAACCACGGTGTTCACCACGTGGCTTTCTGTATTGAGGACGGAGTTGCCAATGCATTGGCAGAGTGTGACGAGAAGGGCGTACGCCTGATTGACAAGGCTCCGCGCAAGGGTGCAGAGAATCTCAACATCGCATTCCTCCACCCGAAGTCAACCGAGGGCATACTCACCGAGCTTTGCGAGCACTGAGGTCATCAAGCTGGAGGCTTGATGAAATTAAAGAATTAAAGAATTAAAACATTAAAGAATAAAATGAGCAAACAATTAGAAAAAATCAAGCAGCTTATCGAGAAGCGCGAGACTGCGCGTATCGGTGGCGGCGAAAAGGCTATCGAGAAGCAGCATGCTCGTGGCAAATACACAGCACGTGAGCGTATTAATATGCTTCTGGACGAAGGCAGCTTCGAGGAATATGACATGTTCAAACTCCACCGTTGCACCAACTTCGGTATGGAGAAGAAGCAGTATCTCGGCGACGGAGTCGTTACCGGTTCGGGTACTATCGACGGTCGCCTGGTATTTATCTTCGCCCAGGATTTTACAGTGAACGGTGGTTCTCTCTCTGAGACTATGGCTCAGAAGATTTGCAAGGTAATGGATATGGCTATGAAGATGGGTGCTCCTGTCATCGGTATCAATGACTCTGGTGGTGCACGTATCCAGGAAGGTATCAACGCTCTCGCCGGTTATGGTGAGATTTTCGAGCGCAACATCCTTGCATCTGGTGTGATACCACAGATTAGTGGTATCTTTGGTCCATGTGCAGGTGGTGCAGTTTATTCTCCTGCCCTTACCGACTTCACACTGATGATGGAGAACACATCATACATGTTCCTTACCGGTCCGAAGGTTGTAAAGTCAGTGACAGGCGAGGACATCGACCAGGAGCATCTTGGTGGTGCCAGTGTGCATGCTTCAAAGAGCGGTGTAACTCACTTCACAGCTAAGACTGAGGAGGAAGGATTGCAGATGATTAAGACTCTGCTCTCATATATTCCTTCTAATAATATGGAAACAGCTCCACGCAAGAAGTGCGAGGATCCTATCGACCGTCTTGAGGATGCACTCAACGAGATTATCCCCGATAATGGTAACGAGGCTTACGATATGTATAAGGTGATTGCTGGTATTGTAGATGACGGTGAGTTCTTCGAGATCCAGCCTAAGTTTGCCCGCAACATTATCATCGGCTTTGCCCGCTTTAATGGTCAGAGCGTTGGTATCGTAGCCAACCAACCTTCAGTATATGCAGGTGTGCTCGACGTTAACGCCAGCCGCAAGGGTGCTCGCTTTGTGCGTTTCTGCGACGCTTTCAACATTCCAATTGTCAGCCTCGTTGACGTTCCAGGATTCCTTCCCGGAACAGGTCAGGAGTACAATGCAGTCATTCTCCACGGAGCACAGTTGCTCTATGCTTACGGAGAGGCTACAGTGCCAAAGATCACTATCACATTGCGCAAGAGCTATGGCGGTAGCCACATCGTTATGGGTTGCAAGCAGTTGCGTGCCGACCTTAACTATGCATGGCCATCTTCAGAGATTGCCGTTATGGGTGCTTCGGGTGCAGTGGCAGTGCTCTGTGCCAAGGAAGCTAAGGCCAAGAAGGAAGCAGGAGAGGACGTACAGGCATTCCTCGCCGAGAAGGAGGAGGAGTACAACGACTTGTTCGCAACTCCTTATCAGGCAGCGAAGTATGGATATATCGACGATGTGATCGAGCCTCGCAACACCCGCTTCCGCATATGCCGTGGTTTGGCTCAGCTCGCCACCAAGCGCGAGTCGCTGCCTGCCAAGAAGCATGGTAACATACCAATGTAATTATTATGAAAGAAGATAAAAACGTGTTTGCAGCCATTGCGCTTGCCCTTCATGAATTCAAGGGCAATAATGTGCACGACAAGATAACTGGTGTGATCACCATTGACGAGCGCAATACGCAATGGAATGGTTATGCATTGAGCATGACCCAGCTGCCATCAAAAAAGTAATAAGATGAAAGAGTACAAATATACAATCGATGGCAAGGAGTATAAGGTAGCCATCGGCGACATCGTGGAGAATGTGGCTGACGTCACAGTTAACGGTGAGCAGTATAAGGTGGAGATGGAACCTGAGAAGGAACCAGAGAAACCGAAACCTGTAGTAAGACCCATAGCTCCCGCCGCAGCTCCTGCTTCGTCTGGTGCTACAGCATCTAAGGCAAATGCCCAGAATGCCGTTAAGGCTCCGCTTCCAGGTGTTATCACTGAGATCAAGGTAGCTGAAGGCGATACTGTTGCCGAAGGCGATACTGTTGTCGTTCTTGAGGCAATGAAGATGGCTAATAACTTGGATGCCGAGAAGGGCGGAAAGGTGACAGCTATCCTCGTACAGCCTGGACAGACTGTTATGGAAGGCGACCCACTTGTGGTCATCGAATAAGAATAAAAAAGCCCGAGGATTATTCCTCGGGCTTTTTTGTTGGGAGTTAACTCCTTAATACTTTATTGTTTTCCGGAAAAACAACTTTAGGCTGGAATGTCTTTGCTTCCTCAAAATCCATGAGTGCATAGGCGATGATGATACATACGTCGCCCACTTGTACCTTGCGTGCAGCGGCGCCATTGAGACATACACATCCGCTGCCTCGTTCACCCTTGATGATATAGGTCTCAAACCTCTCTCCATTGTTGTTATCAACAATCTGTACTTTCTGACCGGGTATCATGTCAGCAGCGTCGAGCAAGTCCTCGTCAATGGTGATACTGCCCATATAGTTGAGGTTGGCCTCTGTGACTGTCACACAGTGCAGTTTTGACTTTAATACTTCTATCAACATAATTTTTTCTCTTATCCCTTGTATTTAATATGGTCAATAAGTCTGATGGGAGTCTTACCGCAATATACCGTAATACAACCAACAATATAGTCAGAGTCTTCCCATTGATTTACATCTTGCAATGTGTCACCGTTGACAATTGAGAAATATTCAACATCAAGTCCGTCGATAGCATTGATGTCGGCGACAACCTTGTCGTGAGTGTCCTTAAGTGAATGAGACTTTGCATATTTCACACTTTCGCTTAACGCCTTGTAGATATTGGGAGCTATAGACCTCTCATCGGGGGAAAGCAATGTGTTGCGGCTCGAACGGGCGAGACCATCGGAATCCCTAATAATAGGACATTCAACAATAGTGACATTAATTCCCAGATGCTTTACCATTGCCTTTATAACTGCTATCTGCTGCCAGTCTTTTTCGCCGAAATATGCCTTACCGGGGCGGACGATATAGAACAGACGACTGACCACTTGGCACACTCCGTTGAAATGCCCAGGACGATGAGCCCCCTCCATAACAGTAGATACGGGGGGATATTCAAATTGCCGGTTGTCGGGAGTGGGGTACATCTCCTCAACAGTCGGGGCAAGGACATAGTCGGCTCCACACTCATCCAACAAACGACAGTCGGCATCTAATGTGCGGGGGTAGTTCTTTAGGTCATTCTTGTCGTTGAATTGAGTGGGATTGACAAACACAGATACAACGGTGATGTCATTGTCGGCCACACTGCGTCTAACCAATGAGGCGTGACCTTCGTGAAGCGCTCCCATTGTGGGTACGAGACCAATGGTCTTTCCTTCTTTACGAGCATCGAATAATGCGTTTTGAAGTTCTGCAATCTTGCTAAATACTTTCATCTTTATTACATGTATTATAGCCTTAATGGCTGAAATCGGGTGCAAAATAACACAATTTTTGTCAAATATG
>OBLI01000906.1_pt1 | contig 30665 bp, 17 predicted proteins | sample 1519701 | NCBI WGS metagenome assembly OBLI01 (sample SAMEA3663005, study PRJEB22513) | pig gut metagenome | biome: pig gut; feature: pig-associated habitat; material: faeces | place: France | collected 2012 | reverse complement strand
TGCCCTACAATGCCCTAGAATGGCATGTCTCTGTCCAGATGAATGTCACGAGGGCTGGCTTTGCCGCAAGTTACTTTGTTTCATATACTTATTGGCAACCGGTTCCGCAGCGTATCATTTCAGCCAACGTCGATCGCGGCACCGCCGCCGGAATATACACCTCCGGCGGCTAAAGTTCAAGCACTTTCATTCCGTCTGCCTTATACGCGTACTGGGTGTCAAAGTATCTTTTTTAAGAGAAGACTGATCAGATCCTTCTTCCGGAGAATGATGCATAATAAGCATGAAAAAATCCCTTATTTGAACATTTGCTTATTATTCATGCAAGGCCTACGACAGCAGAAGGCAGTTAAGCCCGGAAACGCTTGCTGAAATTCTGGAAGCCGGGCGAATGGCCCCGACCGCAAAGAACCTTCAGGAACAGCACATCTATGTCTGTCAGTCTCCGGAGGCTCTGGCAAAGATTGGCGCCTGCACGCCTTGCCGGTATGGAGCGCCGCATAACTAATTTACTGAAACAGAACGCCATACAAGGCCTATTCCACTTTGTATAACGGGCTAAAAACCTTCATTTTTCACCTTTTTAGCCCGATATCCGCTACAAATCCTTCAGGAAAAATATTGGATTTACCGGATAGAAACTCGGGTAGATAATTAGTTTAATCCCCATTTAACGAGCAGCTCATCTAAGATTATGATAACAGAAGAGGAGACCACCAATGGCCTCCTCTCCTGTCTTGTATAAATCCGAACTTACTCTGCCGGCTGCCACTTGCAGCGGACAGGTGATACGATGGCTCCGTCCTTCTTGAGCTGGGCGAAAGCCTTGTCCACCTCCTTGCGGTCAAGTCCGGAAAGGGTGGCCACTTCTCCGGCAGACACAGGCTTGCCTGCGCTGCGCATGGTCTCGAGAACCTTTGCTGTTGTTTCCATATTCTTTTGTTTATTTGATGTAGTTGTTCTTGTATCGGTCGTTATTATTTGTCATCCTCCCTCAGTTTCTCCTTGTATTTCTTGTCATAGGCTTCACCTCGAGGAACAAGGTACTTGAAGAACACGCAGTCATCGATGATCTGTATGTGGAAGATGAAGAACGCCCTGAGGCTTCCTATGCGGATGCGGCCGCCTTGATGGAAAGGAAGCGGTAAACATCTTCGCGGATGTCGATATTCTTTCTTCTTGTACGGACTGCAGTATTATTCATAATGAATCAAATATATTCTATGCAAATGTAATTATTTATTCCATTAATGAAATTATATCGTATATATAATATACAGACGGGAAAGAAATATAGATGTGACGTATATCAATGATTCGTTAAGAATCTATTGTTGTATACTTACCGAGTCAAATGTATAAAATTATTTTTGCCCGAAAGATTTTCCCCTATTTGCCCGAAAAATCTTTCAATAAATGACGGTTTTTGTATATTTGCAAAAATTCGAGTCCTATGTCAGACTATAAACCACGCATAGCAGATGCGCTTTTGAAGAGGAAACTCGCCGGGAAGGGTGCCATATTGATTCGCTTTTCTTACCTGCCGTGGAGGTTGGCCCAGTGCCGTTGAAATGGACCGTGATATTGCTCTCGACCATGCATATGACTATTGCGTCGTGATGGCCGGTACGGATTGATTGAAATCAAACTTGGAGGCGAAGCCCTCGTCCCTTATGGTACTTACAGGTGTAGGCAGCATTGCATACAGACGCCCAGAGGATGGCATTTATGTCGTTCCGACAGGTTGTCTGAAACCTTAATCTGATCGCCTGCCTGAGGAAATCTCCGAGGCAGAATACACGGACTGCTACAACGCTCTGCTGAAAAGGACTGTCTCCGGTTCGCACATGAAACATGCGGTGTCGGAGCGAACTTCAGCTCCTCACTGAGACGACTCGACGGCTGGATTATTGCGTAGTCAGCAAACGAACCCTTCGGATTCTTTCTGCCGCACTATTTGCAAATTTGGGAAAATTGTCTATCTTTGCAGTCCCAATGGGGAATTAGCTCAGTTGGCTAGAGCGCTTGCATGGCATGCAAGAGGTCACGAGTTCGACTCTCGTATTCTCCACTTATGATCGGCGAAGCGACAGTTGTCAAGAATGCTGGCAGTCATTATCTGCTGTCCTGTCTGCCGGATTGGACGCCATTTCCGGCTGTCTTGAAAGGAAAAATCAGACTCAGGAACAATGAATCCACCAATCCGGTGGCTGTCGGTGACCACGTCCGCTTCGAGTCCGCAACGGACAGCCTTTCCGATATAAGTCTCAAGAATCCCGCCCAGATATCAGAGGTCCTGGACAGAAAGAATTATCTCATCCGCAAATCCACCAATCTTTCCCGCCAGTCGCACGTCATTGCGGCAAATGTCGATATGGCATTCGCAGTGGTATCATTGTATTTCCCGGAAATCAAGCTGCCTTTTCTCGACAGGATGCTCGTCACCTGCGAAGTGTATGGAATACCTGTCACCATTGTCCTGAACAAGGTGGACCTTTACCGGGAGGAGGCTCCTCGTGCGGTGGCGGATTTCATCGACATTTACACCAATGCCGGATACCGGGTGGTCTGCACTTCGGCCCGCACAGGGGAAGGCGTGGATGAGCTCAGAAGCCTCACCTGCGGCAATGTCTGCCTTTTCTCCGGGGAGTCCGGAGTCGGTAAATCCTCCCTCATCAAGGCTCTTGACCCCACATTGGACCCGAAAATAGGCAGAATCTCGGACGTTCATCTCCAGGGAAAGCACACAACATCATTGTACGAGATGTACAGGCTCCGGACAGGGGGCTGGGTCATCGACACGCCCGGGCTCAGAGGCTTCGGCCTGGTAAATCTGGAGAAGGAGGAAATCTCCCGTTATTTCCCGGAAATGCTGAAAATCTCGGAGAACTGCCGCTTCACCCCCTGCACACATACCCACGAGCCGGGTTGCGCTGTCAAGGAGGCAGTCGAGGATGGCAGAATCAGCCCCGAGCGCTATTCCTCCTATCTGGGAATGATTGAGGAAGACCGCAAATTCAGATAGCCGATGTCCCCGTTCAACAAGGAAATACTCCGTCTTGCCGTGCCCAGCATACTGGCCAGCATCACCGTGCCGATTGTCGGCATGGTGGACCTCGCCGTTGCAGGCCATCTGGATGGCAATGCGGCAGTGCTCATCGGCGGAGTCTCCATCGGGACCCTGCTTTTCGACCTGCTTTACTGGAATTTCAGCTTTCTCCGTACCGGGACCGGCGGACTGACTGCCCAGGCCTATGGGCGCGGGGATATGAAGTCGGCGGCTGATGCATTGTTCCGTTCTTCCGGCATGGCATTGGCCGTGGCCGCAATCTGCATCCTCATTCAATGGGTCTTCGTGGATTTCGCCTTCCTCTTCGTCAAATGCTCTCCGGAAGTCAGGGAACTGGCTGAGAGATATTTCCATATCAGAATATGGGCGGCTCCGGCAACATTGTCCCTGATGGCGCTCAAGGGCTGGTTCATCGGTATGCAGGACAGCCTGAACCCTATGATTGTGGACTTCATTGTCAATCTCGGCAATGTCCTCGTCAGCATTGTCCTGGCAATGGGATTCACGCTCGGCGGCTTCCGCTTCGAGGGCATCGGCTTCGACGGAATCGCTGCGGGCACCCTCATCGCCCAGTATTCCGGCCTGCTGTATGCCGTCGCGGTCATCCTTCTGCGCTACCGCAATGTCTTCGCCGGCTACTCTTTCCGGGGAGTGTCCAGACTCTTCGTCGACAGTGGCATGAAGTCCTATTTCCGCCTCAATGCCGACCTTTTCGTCCGCTCGCTCTGCATTATGGCAATATATGCCGGCATTACCGTAATCTCCGCCCGCTATGGGGATATGATGCTGGCAGTCAGCTCAATACTGGTGCAGATGATGATGCTTTTCTCCTATTTTACGGACGGTTTTGCATACGCCGGGGAGGCATTGACAGGAAAGTATATCGGAATGGGGAGCAGGGACGGCGTCGTGAGGACAGTGCGTCACGTATTCGCCTGGAGCATGGGCGTTGCAGTGCTCTTTGTCTTCGTTTATGCAATTCTCGGGGTTCCGGTGCTCAGGCTCCTGACTTCTGATGCGGAAGTCGTGTCCGCCTCCGCCGCATTCATCCCGTGGCTGGTCCCTATGCCGATCATAGGCTGCGCAGCCTTCGCCTGGGACGGCATCTACATCGGAGCCACCTCGTCCGGGCCAATCAGGGATTGCACCATCTGGGCCGTTGCGGCATTCTTCATTGTCTGGTTCGCAGGGGAGCGGGTGCTGAACCCGTCCGCAGAGTTGTCTCCCGACATTGCCGTGCACATATTGATGGCAGCCTACGTTGTCCATGTCCTGGTCAGGCTCGCATATCTGACCGTATTGTACCCGAAAAGCATTCTATCTGCGCCTTTCAGCGGCCGCAAGTCCTGAAATCCCTGCGGGAATATGGCAATGTCCGATATTCTGTTTACATTTGCAAGTGCAAAGCGCAGGTCAATGTTCCCGCGCAGCAAAGCTATCATAGATGAGCCTATACAAATATTTCAGAATAAGCAAGCCCGCGCCTGACAGAGTGCCTGGCGACAGGGTCGATGCCGAATACAGGAGGTTGAGGAGCAGGACATTCTGGGGAGCCTCCGTCGTATACAGCCTTTACTATGTCTGCAGGATGACATTGAGCGTGGTCAAGCAGCCCCTCATTGACGGGGGAGTGCTCTCTGCAAGCGACCTTGGCCTGATAGGGTCCGCATTGCTCCTGGTCTATGCCTTCGGCAAATTCGTGAACGGATTCATAGCTGATTATTGCAATATAAGGCGGTTCATGGCCGCAGGCCTCTTCATCTCCGCCGCGGTAAATCTGGTGATGGGCCTTCTGGGCTTCTTCGGCAGGGCCGTATCCGTCCCGGGGATTGTGATGATGGCTGTGTTCTTCATCCTGTGGGGTGCCAACGGCTGGGTCCAGTCGATGGGAGCGCCTCCGGGCATCATCAATCTCTCCCGCTGGTTCCCATTGTCGAAGAGGGGGACTTATTACAGCATTTTCAGTTCGACGCCATATATCGGCAAATTCCTGACATTCATATTGACAGGCGTCATTGTGGGTGCCCTGGGATGGGAATGGGGCTTCATTTTCGCCGCCGCGGCCGGTTTCGCAGGCACGGCCATATCCCTTGTCTTCATCTCGGATACTCCTGAGAGCAAGGGACTACCGTCCATTCAGGAACTTTCCGGGGAGAAGCCGGTGAAAACTGATTCAATGCCGACCAGGGAGCTGCAGAAGATAGTCCTGAGGCATCCCGGCATCTGGATCATCGCCCTTTCCAGCGCCTTCGTCTATATAACCCAGTATGCCATAAGCGGCTGGGGAGTCCTCTTCCTGCAGAAGGCCAAGGATTTCTCCCTTCAGGGAGCGACCCAGATAATCGCATTCTCCGAAGCATTCGGTGTGGCAGGGACTATCTTCGCCGGCTGGCTCTCGGACACTGTGTTCAGGGGCGACAGGGTCAAGCCTGTGCTCATCTCCGGAATCTTCTGCTGCGTATCCCTCCTGCTTTTCCTGTTCACTGGCGGAGGCTATCTGATGAACATCCTCTACGTGTCCGTGTTCAGTCTGTTCATAGGGGTGCTCTACTGCATTGTAGCCGGGCTTATGGCCGTGGACATCGTTCCGAGAAAGGCCACCGGAGCTGCTCTCGGCATAGTCGGCATCTCCAGCTACGTGGCCGCTGCCATTCAGGATGTCGTTACAGGCTACCTGATAGAGGGCGGCGCCGACAAAGCCTATGATTTCACCTCTGCCGCCATTTTCTGGACCGCCGCATGCATTCTTTCCTTTGTCCTTCCGGTGCTGAACTGGAGGTCAATGATGAAGAAGGTCGTCGAAGCTTGAGGCGTATTCCTCGTCGTAGTCCTTCTTGTACTGGTTGATGAAATTGTTGTAGCGTACCCTGGCCTCGTCCTCCTGTCCCATTGCCGACAGGGCCTTCACCGCAAATTTTATGGCATTTTCGCTCAGCGGGTCTATCCGGAGCAGGATGTCCGCGCACAGTACCGTATTGGCCCAGTCGGCATTGGTGAAGCGCCACTGCGCCTCGGCAAGGACTGCGGATGCGACCTTGTCATCGATTTCCGCCTTCATCTTGTCGAACAGCAGGTCCCCGTCGTCCTTCAGGAATTTGCCCCTGGCGAGAATCGAGAGCAGCCTGTCGTTGCCCGGAATGTAATCATCAAGGATTCCGAGGCTTTCGACATAGTCGCAATAGGCTGGTTCACTGAATCTTACAATATATTTTCCCTCCTCGAAAACCAGCTTCACGCCATCCATCCTGTTCAATATCTTCCTGAGGTTGTTCAGCGTCACTCCTCTGACATTCTTCGACTTTTCCTCTTCCTTGTCCGGCCAGATTAGGCCGCTGAGCCGTCTGGAACTGATGCCCCCGCTCCGCGTGTGGAAGAGGATGAGCAGCAGGGTTTCCTTGAGGCGCCCCGTGAGCAGGCTCGTTATGTCCTCTCCCGACGAACTTGTCAATGTGATGCTGCCGAAGAGCAGAAGGCTGTCAGGGCCGTCTTTCCTCGGCCGTATTCTTGCGCCGTGCTTCTCGGATGCGCTCAGGCTTACCCTGCCGTTCCTCAGGAATCTCATCCTCAGGAATGATCCTCCCCAGCCTGCTGCAATAACCGTTAGACCGAGTATTATCCACTGCAATGGAAGCCCCTTCCCGGCGGCTTTTTCCTTAAGCGGAGGTTTCGGTGGGAAGTCAATGCTGTAGCATTTGACGCTGGAGCTGATGTCGTCCCTGGACTCCTCCACTATGGCTATGAGTTTGCCCAGAGTCTCGTCGAGGAATAGATTCGCATTGGTGGTGATCTTGTCCGAGAATATAGGAATTGTATTGCCCAGTTCTTCCCGGCTTCCGTCGCTGATGGCGAATCTTGTCAGCTGGAGTTCGGATTCGGTCTCGCTTTCCGGGTAGCACAGTACATAGAAATGATCTTCCCCGTCCAGCACCATGTTCCTGGCAGCCACCGTGTTGCCTTCCGACGGACTGTCAAGCGACCATTTCTTCTCTATTGTGAAATCCGGTAGCTGCACCTTGTGCAGATCGTGGAAATACTGCCTGCCGACAATCTGCTCGCCGCTCTCATTTCCCATTCCTCCGTATATGTAGAGGGCGTTTTCCTCAGGATTGTAGCCCATGGCGCTGAAGTATCTCGGCCAGATTCTGTCTCCTGCCGGTTCGGGACAGGCGGACCACTCTTCCCGTTCCAGGTTGAATCTGGTGAATCTGCCGTTGTAGCGCCTGTCTCCGAAGCCTCCGAAAATGTAGAATTCGCCGTTGAGGGTGTCGAGCCATTCGCAATGGTGGTGCATCTGCATGTCCAGATTCTGTTCCGAGACGGGATACCATACCAGATGTGCAGTGTCAAGCCTCGCCATCGTGACGGGACCTTTCCAGTCTTTGTCGTACCGCACTTCATAGGCGTAGATGTCGCCTGTTTCCGGATTCATGAAATTGGTTCCCAATGTCAATGCTACGGGACAGTGATTCCGGAACTGCTGGCTTCTCCGCCTTCTTGTCTGCAAATTGTATGTGGTCAGGGAGTCGCGGCAGAAAGCCCTGATCTCGTGAGAGATTCCGTCGTATCCGGCGCAGAGGAACTCATTGGATCTCGTTTCGAAGACCATCTGCCATTTCCGGCTGTTCTCGGAAACCCAGACCGGATTGTGCACCCTGCCTTTGATTCTTCTGCGGTCATCCCTGGCGAACTGACCGCTTTCTTCATTGAGCCGGAACCTGTAGGACGAAGTCAAGTCGCTGATGACGAGGTCCTTGATGGTAAATGAGGGAATGTCTATGAGAAACCTGTTGCGCCCGAAAATGAGCTCCGGGTGGATGCCGTTCTTGCTTATTCCGTATGCGGCATACACGGTGTCCCTGTCGATGGCCAGCATCACCGTATCCTTTTCAAGAAACATCCGGAAATCCACGTCCAGCCATTCCGATGCGTTTCCTTTCTCCTTTCTGGGCACGGTCAGCGAGATGGCCGTGAGCCGGTTCTCGATATTGACATAGAAGCGGTGGTCATTCTTCGCCCCGTCGTAGAACAGGATTACAGCAGGGTCGGTCCCCGCCTTCTTGTCCTCCAGCCTGAATATTATGCCCCTCTCCGCATCCCTGTAGCTCTGGAAGCGGAACCGGATTCCGAACTCATTCTCGAAGGTGGGCGTCCGGTTGTCGAACACGGTGAATGAGGTCCTTTCGTCAATTGCTGTCTCAAGTCCCTTGAACCTCAGGCCCTGTGCCTCCGCGATGTCCGGGAGAAAGAAGGAAAGCAGCATTGTGACTGCTGACAGCAGCCTGAATTTTCCGCTGGTTGGGTAGGTCATAGTCCGGTTTTCATTAAAATTGCGGTTAAATTTAGTAATTTTTTTGATTTTTAACCCCGTTTTAACCGAATTCTTAATCTATGGCCCTTTATTTTGCAAACCGTTTTAAAAAACCGACGAAAAATGACCGCATTTCTACACTCGAAACTGATTACCGTCACACTTGCCGCACTCGGCATCTTTTTCTCCTGCTCCTGTTCGGACAATATCGCGTCCGGCGAAGGTGGCAGTAATGATGACAAGACAGGAATCGACATTACCACGAATCCCGATGCCCGCTCCTATATGGATATGTATGATGCGATTTCGGATGCGGGGCAGTACTATATGCCGGAGACAGCCCGCATTCCGGCGAAACATTGGACCTGCGTCGATGTGGAGACCCGCGGGGACAGGAATGAGCTGGGCAAGAGCGAACATCAGTATGGTCTGCAGTATCATCTTCTTGCCCAGTCACTTGCAGGCCTTGTCAACAGGGCCATGGACGAGGGCAGGACAGATGTCGGCATCTGGCTTGAGGTGAACGGAGAAGGATATGCGGCCTGCAAGCAGAATCTCGGGCCCGAGCTGGGCCGCCAGACTGCAATCGAGCTCTGCACCAAGACTTATGCGGAGGGAAATGTACGGGATCTCATTGATGGATATGTGCTCACGGATGTCGTGAACAATCCGGAGAGCAACGAAGTGGCAACCGTGGCCGCCCACGTTTATAACAGCATCATTGTCGATGTCCGGGACGAGGCCATTTTCAAGGATGCCGGCTATGAGCTTAAATATGACGCGCGCGCAAAGTCCACTGAGGACGCCTGGAGGGAATTCCGGGACAAATGCAGCAACAAGGCCCTCGTGGTCATGCCGGTCCAGACCGGAGAACTCAGGGAATTCGCCATCAAGAACAGGCTTTTCTGCTTTAACCTGAACAAAAAATACGGAACCACGGACGGCGGCCAGAACAACAATCTCTTCGATGAGGTGCTCGCCTGGCTTGTTCCCAATGCTCCCGTACTCGGCTGGGAGAACGGTGTGGCCGGTGAGGATGTATTCGTGGGCAAGGTTTCGCGCTACGGAAAGCTGATGCTTGCGGCTGACTGGAGCTACAACCATTCCCTGACCTCCGCCGGTGCGAGACAGAATCAGGAGCAGGTTCTGGCAGGTGTCATGAATCCGAGGGACATTGATTACGACAAGCACGGAAACTTCACCGCATTCTTCCTTTCGGACGGGGACAACTACCAGTGGACGATGGGAGACGGCTTCGTGAATGATTTCTATACTCTTCCGACCAACGAGACATCCTGCATGAGCTACGGACTTTGCAGCCAGGCCATGAGCGAGCTTGCCCCGGTGCGGTTCAGGCAGCTCTATTCACTGCAGAACAGCAAGGGTACATTGATGGAATGCTTCGGAGGGGGATATTTCTACGTGGACACATTCGCTGAGGCTTCCGCAGACAGGAAAGGAGCTCTCAGGCAGCTTGCCGAGAGGACGGCGGCCCACATGAGGCAGCACAGGCTCAAGGTCCTGCACCTCATGGCCATGTCCTGGGATTCGTCCGCGGCGAGGGAGGCCTATCAGGCTTTCGTGGATGCCAACGACCAGCTGGAGGGCATCGTCACCATTCAGTACGACCCTTATTCTGCAGGTGGCGGACGTGTGCTCTGGTGCACGAACAGGAATGGCTACGACATACCGGTAGTATCTGCCAAGTATGCGTTGTGGAAGGATGCTTCCAGCGTTGAACGCGGAATGGGCAATCCGAAGGAGGTTGCCCAGTATATCAGGGACAATGAGGCCGGCAGTGACTCCTATGACGCGATCGTAGTTCACGCCTGGAGCGATTTCTCAGGCTACAGGAGCGCAGCCGCCGCTGCCGCCTGCATCAGGCAGGCCCCTTCGTCCGTGGTGCCTGTGAGCATCCAGGAGCTCATCTGGCGCATCCGGATGGCCAAAAGAAGGGACCAGACGATTGAAATTCTTAAAACAATAAGATAAAATAACCCACATAAGTTTAACCAATTCAAAGGAATCCATGAAAAAAAGGAATCTTTTCCGAGTATTCGTACTCGCAGCTCTCGCTGCAGGCGCGGTATTCTCATCCGCATCCTGCACCCAGGAGAACAATGGCACTGACCAATCAAAGGAAACTGCTGCCGTTTGCGGTGTAGTAAAGGACACCTATGGCAACACTCTCGAGGATGTCGATGTCATCATCAGGACAACCGACTCTTCCAAGGAAGTGGTTGCCCAGACCAAATCCAATTACGACGGAACCTTCGCCGTTCCTGTCGTCCCTTCCAATGCAGGCTTCGTTTCTTTTGAGAAAGAAGGCTATTCAAAAGTATCCATCACCATCAGCAAGGAGCAGTTCAGCGAGGGAGCCGTCTTCCTTTCACCTGTTCTCGAGTTCGCTTCCGCATCCATCACCGGCCGCGTCCTCAACGCATTGGAGAACAATACTCCATTCGCCGGCGTATCCGTATCCATCGGCGTGCAGAACCTCACGACAGGTGCTGACGGAGTTTACGAGTTCAAGAACCTGACCCTTCAGGACTACACCCTCACCATCACCAAGGCAGGATGCGCAACCATCACGAAGACCATCAAGGTTGAGGATTTCGACGAGGAAGGAAGGGCTGTACTCGAGGACATCATGCTCGGCGGCAAGGAAATCCTTCCAGGTCTCTCTGCTCAGGATCTCAAGGATACTCCTAAGTGGTATATCAACGAGTACCGCGGCGGCTACGGCAACGGCGGCGGCGAAAAAGACTGGTCAACGGTATTCATGTCAGCCCAGTTCCAGAGATGGGTCGGCGGCTGGGAGATGCAGAACGAGGGATGTACCCTCCGCTTCACCAACGAGCCTGCCAAGGCTGCAGACGTGAATATGGACGTATTCAATACCTTCACCTACGGAAGCAAGCTCATCACCGAGGACAACCACATAATGTCAGTCAATGTACGCTGCCACCAGGCTTCTGACGAGAACCCTGCATATTGGGGAGTTCAGGTAGTTGACCTCAGCGAGGCCGAGCCTGTTGCTGTCAAGATTGGCGGAGACAACGGTATCAGCAAGCACACCAGCGGTGACTATGCTACCTACGACTTCGACCTCAGCGCATACGACGGCAAGGAAGTCATCATTGCCATCGGACGTTACGTTCATCACGAGGGCGAGTGGAACCAGCTCTGTATCTCTCACGTATCCTTCGCTTCCGCACGCATTGAAAGAGATGCTTTCCTCGAGTCTGCAGGCGCCGAGGAGGTCAAGACCGGATGGCATATGACCAAGGAGGAGGTTCGCTCAATGATGCCTAATCCAAGGACAAAGCTCATCGGCTACACTCCTTCAGGAGTCAACGTTCAGACCAAGAGCAACCCGGCATATAAGAACTGGGCCGGAACCGGTCACATCTGCTCAGAATGGGGCTTCCAGTATGTATCAAAGGATACCGAGCCTCTTGCAGGAGAGGGCTTCGTATTCAAGACAAGAAGCGACGTGGACGCCAATTATGAGGTTCCTGAGTCATACTTCTACTCAAAGCTCAGCATTGCCGCAGGCCACAACACCGTAAAGGTTCACATGCGCAACTTCAGCGGCTCCGAGCCTACGACCTGCTCCGTTGCAGCCATCACGACAGACGGCGAGATGCACTTCCTCTCTCCAGCCGCTTCATCAGTCGTTGACGATTTGAAGGCCGTTGAGGGCACCAGCTGCTTCGAATTCATCAACAACAGGGGTGGACTCGATGTCCCTGACGAGTACGGAGTATTCGTATTCGACCTTTCAGAATACAATGGCCAGGATGTAGTATTCACGCTTGCTGTCCACAAGGGCGCTGTCCGCGGCGGCGAGCAGAAGATCTGCCTCCACAGCATTGACATTGAATAAGCAAATTTCATAAAATGATGAAAAGATTCCTTCCGATATGCGTTATCATGACAGCGGCGCTGATTTGCCCGCTGTCATGCGACGCAGCCGGTGAAGAAGGCGGCGGGACCGATGGCCCTGTCGTCGTAGCCGAAAAGGATGTCGAAAACCTTGACCGTTCGATGGAACTCTTTGACAAGGCGTATGAGAACTACTTCGACCAGAGCGCCGGAATGGCGATGTCCCGCAAGTACAATCCATATACCGGGAAGAGATCGGACGAGAAGGGCAGTGTATGGATGTACACCTCCTCCATTGAGGCGGTGAATGCCATCCTGGCGGCATTGGAACAGCAGAAAGCGAATGGAAACTCCGACATTTATGACAGGAATTTCAGCAAGTACGCAGGCATTCTTTCCAAACTCGTCTCAGGACTGGACTACTACAGGGGAACCTTCAGGCTTGTAGGTTTCACCCAGACCAGGGACTGGAGCGTGTATGCGGTCAACAGGGCGAGCTCTGCAAATACCGCCAATGTTGCCGGGATAGATAATGTGTATGATGACCAGATGTGGCTCGTGAGGGAACTCATCGAGGCCTACAGGCTCACAGGCACAGCCTCCTATCTTGAGAAGGCCGAGTATCTTGCCGAATATGTGATAGACGGATGGGACTGCACGATAAAGGACGGCAAGGAGAGGGGCGGAATCACCTGGGGCCCCGGTTATTACTCCAAGCATTCCTGCAGCAACGGCCCGATTGTCAGCCCGCTGGTGTGGCTCCACGAAATCTACAAGGGAAGCCAGAAGACCGTCACCTACCGCTACATTGATGCGGAGAACGGTTTCAGGCGCGTTTCCGAGGAGATGAACAAGAGCGACTACTATCTGATGTTCGCCCGGAAAATCTATCATTGGCAGGTGGACAACCTGATGTACACCAGGGACAATGTCGGGAGCAATGACCCTAAGGTAATCGGCCTCTTTGCCGACAACCTCAACGGATCTTCCCTCAACGGCATCCAGACGGAAACCATCGGCGGCGTGGTCTACAGGAAACCTGCCGACCTGCGCGACTTCTGCGACCCGGCTTATTCCTACAACACGGGCTCCATGATTTCCGGAGCCGCGGATCTTCTCCGCGTGACCGGGGACGCGTCCTATCAGAGCGACATCGTCTCGATGACGGACAAGAGCTTCGCCTATTTCGCGAGCAAGAATACCAAGGGTCAGTATGCCTACAATGTGAGCGGTTTCAACAACTGGTTCAACGGCGTGCTTATGCGCTCCTGGGTGGACGCCTGCAAGGTATACCCCGGAACGGAGGCTCCGATTGCAAGTTTCCAGGACAATCTTGACTATGCCTATGAGAATTTCCTCTATGAGGGAATGCTTCCTCCGAGCCTTCTGGGCGGGTGGAACAAGGACGAAAGCAAGAACGATATGGAAGGTATGTTCGCATTCACTTTCGCGGCAGAATATGCAGTTCTGTCAAGGTATCAATCAGAGAAATAAACAACCAACTATTAAATTATGAATTCTGGTAAAATCAGAGCGTTTATGGTCAGGGCGGCGGCTGTCATCATAGCTGTGGGGCTTTCCGTCACGACTTTCGCACAGAATACCATTAAAGTCGCCGGTACGGTCCGCGATGAGGCCGGAGAGCCCATCATAGGTGCCAGCGTAATGGTCAAGGGCGCCACGATAGGCGTCCCTACCGGATTGGACGGAGAGTATGAAATCTCGGTTCCTTCCAATGCAGTGCTCGAATTCTCCTCTCTCGGTCTCGTGACCGTCGAAGAGGCTGTGAAGGGCAGGACTTTGATCAACATTGTGCTCAAGGAGGACAATACCTTCCTCGAGAGCGTTGTCGTGGTGGGTTACGGTACACAGAGAAAGGGCTCCGTGACAGGTGCCATCTCCGGTATCGGTTCCGACGACCTCATAAAGACCAAGACCGAGAACCCTCAGAACATGCTCACGGGACGTGTACCCGGTCTGCGTGTATGGCAGAAGTCTGCCGAGCCGGGAGCTTACGCATCCAATATCGATATCCGAGGCATGGGTTCGGCAATGGTCGTCATCGACGGCGTTCCGCGTTCAATCGACGATTTCAACCGCATCAACCCTTCAGATATCGAGAATGTCTCAGTCCTCAAGGATGCGTCCGCAGCCATCTACGGAGTCCGCGGAGGTAACGGTGTAATCCTCGTGACCACCAAGAAGGGTTCCGGCGAGAAGATTTCCGTAAACTATGACGGAGCCTTCGTGTTCCAGACCCCTTCGAGAATGCCTGCCCTCGCAGACGTTCAGGGAACAATCGACCTCTACAACGAAAGGGCTCTCAACACGGTGAGCGGCACCGGTTCCATCATCTACTCCCCTGAAGTCGCAGCCGAATATGCCGACGGCACAAGGGAGTCCGGCGACTGGAACAACGACGTGCTCGCCAAGATGGCCCCACAGACCCAGCACAACCTCAGCGTCTCAGGCGGCACCGAGAAGATACAGTATTATGTATCAATGGGTTATATCTATCAGGAAGGCTTCTTCAAGTCCGGTGACCTGAACTACAGCAAGTACAACCTCCGTTCGAATGTGACAGCCCAGATTCTCAAGGGCCTCAAGCTCGACGTGAATCTCGCCGCACTCAGCGATACTCAGAACAATCCTTACACCAGTTCCGTGAACATCATCCGCAACTACTGGTCCAGGGGTGTCCTCTATCCGGCCTATGCCGACAAGGAGCATACCATGCTCAACTACAACGGTCTCGACCTCGATGAGAATGCCGTGGCAATGATGACTTCCGACATCTCCGGTTACAGGCAGTACAAGAAGAAGCAGCTCCAGGCTTCCGGCGCCCTCAATTTCGACTTCGGCGAGCACGTTGACGCCCTGAAGGGACTTTCCGCCAAGGCATTGTACAGCTACGATTTCCGTTATGACAACAATGAGACCTTCCGCAAGGAATACTATCTCTATATGAACAACGGAGACGGAACCTACACCCAGAAGCTCTTCGCAAACAGCTCTCCAAACAAGCTGGAGAAGGCCGCCTACGACCGCAAGCAGAGCCTTATGCAGTTCATGCTCAACTACAACCGCAAGTTCGGCAAGCATGACGTGGGCGCCCTCGTCGGCTGGGAGGCCCAGAGACTGGTGGGCGAGAACTTCAATGCTTCAGGCGAGCTCATGTTCTCGAATCCATACTTCACCGCCCTCACGAAGGACAACCAGCAGGTCGGCATCGACGCCGGCAACGGCTCCTTCTATGACATGTCATACGAGGCCCTCATCTCCCGTCTGAACTATTCCTACGACGACAGATATCTCATCGAGGCGCAGTTCCGCTATGACGGTTCCTCCAAATTCGCCAAGGGACATCAGTGGGGCTTCTTCCCTTCAGTTTCCGCAGCATGGCGAATCAGCCAGGAGCCTTGGTTCAAGAACTCCGGGGCCAACTTCATCAACCAGCTGAAAATCCGTGCCAGCTACGGTGTCCTGGGAGATGACGGTTCTGTGAACTACGAGTGGCAGACCGGCTACACCTACCGCGGAGGCGAGACCAGCAGCAACGGATGGTACAACGGCTACGTGCCTGGCTATATCTTCGATGGAAACTTCGTCTATACAGCCGACCCTCAGCCGCTTCCTAACACGAACATCACCTGGCTCAGGTCCAAGACCTTCAATATCGGCGTGGACTTCGAGGCCTGGAACGGGCTCCTCGGCATCACCGCCGACTACTTCCAGCGCAACCGCAGCGGCCTCTTCGCACAGAACTCCAACAGCCTCCCTACCGTTGTCGGTGCGGAGCCTCCGATGGAGAACCTCGAGTCTGACAAGAACCTCGGTCTTGAACTCCAGATCACTCACCGCAACAAGGTCGGCGACTTCAGCTACAACCTTTCCGGAATCGTTACCGTGACCCGCAAGATCTACGGAACTTCCGTGAGGAACGGAAACTATGGCAACAGCTACGACAGATGGCGCCATGACAACCTGAACAACCGTTATCAGGGCGTGCAGTTCGGATATGAGGCCGCCGGCCGTTTCGAGAACTGGGACGACATCTGGAACTATGCCATCGAGCACGGCAACTCAACCCTTCCGGGCGACTACAAGTATCTGGACTGGAACGGTGACGGCGAGATCAACAGCCTCGACGAGCATCCTTACGCATTCGACCAGACCCCTTGGATGAACTACTCTCTCTCATTCGCCTGCGCATGGAAGAACATCGACTTCAGCCTTCTCTTCCAGGGATCCGCAATGGGTTCAATGTCATACCAGGAGCCTCTCTACAGCATCTGGGGACAGAACGGTGGCGGTGCCCTCGAGCAGTACCTCGACCGCTGGCATCCGGTCGGAGAGTGGACAGACCCTTATGACCAGTCCCTCGAATGGGTTTCAGGATACTACGGACTTACCGGACACTATCCTTATGCCAATTCCTCATTCAACCGCGTGAGCACGGCCTTCCTCCGTCTCAAGCAGATAGAAATCGGATACACCCTTCCGAAGTTCAAGTCTCCGACCATGAAGGATTTCAGGCTCAGAATATATGCAAACGCATATAACCCTCTCACTATCACGAAGGTGAAATTCGTCGATCCTGAGCATCCGGATGACGAGCTCGGACGTCTCTATCCTCTGAACAAGACCTTCACGCTCGGTCTTAACCTCTCATTCTAGCAAAAGGACATGAACATGAAAAAATCAATTATACTCATACTCTCTGCCGCGCTTCTTGCAGCAAGCTGCGTCCAGATGGATCTTCCTTCGAAGAACAAGGTGAGTGACGAGGACCTGTTGACATCGCCTTCAGGAATGACTGTCTATATGGCCCGCCTCTACAGCCACCTTCCGCTCGAGGATTTCAAATACATGGCCAAGTGGGGTCTCAACAAGAACGCCTGGCTTGGCGGTCTCGGAGGCGACGGAACCGGCGAGTCCATCAACCGTGACGACATCTGCCGCTCATTCGTGGGCGAGGACAATGCATACTGGGATGAGGCATTCACCAGCATGCACGACGCGAACCACCTCATCGAGACCCTTCCGAACTACAGGAGCAATTACAACTCCGAGATGCAGTACAATGAATTCCTCGGCGAGGGATATTTCGTAAGGGCTTTCGTCCTCTATCAGATGGCCCGCCGCTACGGCGGAGTGCCGCTCGCAATCAAGCAGATTGACTACGACCCTGAGAATCCTGACAACATGGAACTTCCGCGCGCCTCCGAGGAGGAGACCTGGGAGCAGATCTGCGCCGACTTCACAAAGGCCGCCGAACTTCTTCCTGAGACTTCCAGCAAGAGAGGCTATGCCAACAAGTACGTCGCCCTCACATACAAGGCCGAGGCAATGCTTTATGCCGGATCGATCGCCAAGTACAATGAGACAGTCTCCGGACGCCTCACCGGGCTTGGAGAGAAGACTGGCGTGCGCGTGATCGGCTTCGAGGAGAGCAAGGCCGCGGAACTTTCGAAGAAATGGTTCTCCGAGTCCTACAAGGCTGCCCGCGAGGTCATGAACTCCGGCAAGTACTCTCTCTACAAGAAGGCCTGGAAGGCAGGTAACAGGGAGGCCCAGTACCAGAACATGGTGGATATGTGGAAAGACCTTACCTCCCCTGAGAACATTTTCGTAAGGGAGTACAGCTATCCTACCGTGACTCACGGTATTGACGCCTACAGCTCCCCTTACTACTGGCATGCTCCGCTCGCCGGAGGCTCCTGCCCTACCCTCGATTTCGTGGAGCTCTTCGACGGACTTCCAAGATATCCGAACGGCCAGATCAGGACCACTACCGGAAACGGTCCGGCAGAGGGAACATACGAGATGTATGAGACCACCTATGACCTTTTCAAGGATGCCGAGCCGAGGCTCAGGGCTTACGTGATTCTTCCGGACGATACGTTCAGAGGCCGCAAGATCGAGGTCTATGCCGGAATCTATACCGGTTCCGCTCCGGTATCTCCATTCTTCAGCGATTATTCCTACAGCTCCGCTACTACGACCTACACAAACCTTGATCAGTTCACCAACAAGTCTAACCAGACTCTCTTCATGAGCCCTAACCCGTCCGAGATGACCAGCATCAAGGTAAACGGACAGGATATGACCACCAACGGCTCCGCAGGTCCTTGGTATTCCTACGGCGAGGCCACCGTCAATGGCTTCCACCTCCGCAAGTACCTCGACCCTGACCTGACTCTCGCCGACATCGGCGAAGGCAAGTCCGACCAGCCTTTCATTCTCATGAGGTACGCTGACGTGCTTCTCGCCGCAGCAGAGGCCGGAGTTGAGCTCGCCATTGCAGGCGCACCTTCTCCTGTAGAGGGCGACGACATGCTTGCGGTAGCTACACAGGCCATCAGGGACATCCGCGAGAGAGCCGGTGCCGATGAGCTCACCTCAGCACTGAAGGCCGACAATGAGAGCCGCGACATCGTCCGCCGCGAGCGCCGCAAGGAACTTGCCTTCGAGCACAAGTCCAAGTGGGACATCCGCCGCTGGAGAGTCTGCCACGAGGAAGGCCGCGCTGGCTTCTGGGGCGAGCAGAGAGATCCTTCCCTCACCGGTTCGGGTTCCAACTTCCGTTTCCGCGGACTCTTCCCGTTCTATTCAACGGCGACAGGCAAGTACTTCTTCGATGCGCGCTTCAGACTCTCTGTCGACAAGACATTCGGCTACAGCCCTGTGGACTACTACTTTGCCATCCCGAGCAATCAGGTGTCAAAGAGCAAGTACATCGACCAGCAGCCTAACAGATAATACCAAAGAAGATCATGAAAAGAACAATCAAGAATATTGTATTGCTTGGAGCGGCGCTCCTCGCATCATCATGCTCCCTCTTCCAGCTTGACAACTATGACGCTCCGGAGGAAACCCTCTACGGAAAGGTGGTTGACAGGAATGGAAACCCCGTGCTGACAGACCAGGGTTCCGAAGGAATCAGGGTAAGGCTTATGGAGACCTCATGGGAAGGCAATGTCAATCCGCAGGACTTCTACTGCATGCCTGACGGAACATTCCGCAACACCAAGCTCTTCGAGGCAGACTACAACATCCGCATTGACGGTCCTTTCATTCCGATCGTGCGCGAGACATCCGACGGAATCGTGATCGAGGACAATTCGGTGAACACCCACATCAAGGGCAGCAAGGAGGTGAACTTCGTGGTGGATCCGTTCCTCAACGTCGAGCTCCTCAGCTCCCAGATCAGCAACGGCAAGATTACCGCCAAGGTAAGGGTAACCCGCGGCGTGTCCAGGGATGCGTTCAGGGAGGCCATCGAGCCGATGGGCGACTTCGACCCGGCTTTCGCCAACATCACCGACATCCAGCTTTTCGTGGGCTATTCCTCAAGCATGGGATACCGCAACCGCGATGAGAGATGGAGCAACAAGATCGAGTATGCCGGAGCATCCTTCGATGCGCACCTCGGCGAAGTTGTCGAGATCACATCTCTCGGCGCCATCCCTTCGAACCGCAAGGTGTTCATCAGGGCCGCAGCCCGCATCAACTACGACACCCCTCGCGGAACCGGAACAAAACGCTGGAACTATAGCCAGGTGGCTGAAGTCAATGTTCCATAACAGGAAATGAAATACGGGGCGGCGGCATTTCACGCATTGGCGCCGCCCTTTTTCCCCTTTTTTATTATCTTTGCACAAATAGGAAACTATGAAGATCTTTCGTTTGTTGGCGGCGGCTGTGGCCATTGCAGCTTGTGCAGGGCCGAGGAATGCCGCTGACGATACCAAAACCACATTTCAGACTTCCAGGGGATGGATGCCGGAGATTGACAATCGGGCAGATGCCGTGATGGTTTACGGCGTCGGGGGAAATCCGTCCGACAGGGGCCGCGGAAAATCCTCAGTCGAGGAAAGAATCGCATCCTGGAAAGAGAGAGGATACAAAGTCGATTTCATGACCGGAATCGCCTGGGGCGAGTACCAGGACTATTTCACCGGGAAATGGGACGGAAAATGGCATCTTGACGAGGGACAGGTCAATGCCAAGGGCGATACCATCTGGCACGGACACATGGTGCCTTACATTGTCCCGACAGAGAACTACCTGAAGTATTTCAAGGAGAAACACATCAAGAGGGTGATCGATGCCGGAGTCACCTCCATATATCTTGAAGAGCCCGAGTTCTGGGCCCGCTCCGGCTACAGCGAAGCGTTCAAGCGCGAATGGAAAGAATACTACGGAACCGAATGGAGGCCGCAGCACGAGTCTCCTGAGGCTACATATATGTCCAGCAAGCTCAAGTACCATCTCTACTACAGGGCTCTGGACGAAGCTTTCACCTATGCCAAGGAATATGGCCGCAGCAAGGGCCTCGACATCAAGTGCTATGTCCCGACCCACTCCCTGCTCAACTATTCCCAGTGGCAGATTGTAAGCCCAGAGGCCAGCCTCGCATCCCTTCCTTGCGTGGACGGCTACATTGCCCAGGTATGGACGGGAACATCCCGTGAACCGGATTATTTCAACGGGGTAAGACGCGAGAGGGTATTCGAGACCGCATTCCTGGAGTATGGATGCATGGCCTCGATGACGGCGCCGACCGGCCGCAAGGTCTGGTTCCTCACCGACCCGATAGAGGACTGGCCGAGGGACTGGGAGGACTACCGCAGGAACTATCAGGCTACATTCACGGCCCAGCTCCTCTATCCTCAGATTGACAGCTACGAGATAATGCCTTGGCCGGAGCGCATCTACACCGGTCTCTACAACAAGAGCAAGGACTCCAAGGAGAAAATCCGCATACCTTCCGACTATGCGACAATGATGCAGGTCATGGTCAATGCCCTCCAGCAGATGCCCCTCTCGGAGACCGTCGTGTCAGGCTCCCACGGGGTAAGCGTGATGATGGGCAACTCCCTGATGTTCCAGAGGTTCCCGACTCACGAGGGCTATGATGACCCGCAGCTTTCCAATTTCTACGGAATGGCGATGCCGCTTGTCAAGAGGGGAGTGCCGGTCAGCATTGTCCATATCGAGAATCTAGGCTTCGAGAAGGCTCTTGCGGATACGAAGATCCTCATCATGACATATTCCAACATGAAGCCTCTTGACCCGAAGGCCCACGAGTATCTCGCCGGCTGGGTGAAGAAAGGCGGTATCCTCCTCTATGCCGGCAGGGACAATGATCCGTTCCAGACCGTGTCCGAGTGGTGGAACAGGGATGGCAATTCCTACGCCGCCGCCTCAGACCATCTCTTCTCCCTTATGGGCATCGATGCAGGTGCACCTGCCGGGGACTATGCCTTCGGAAAGGGCCTGGTCCGCATCATCCGCCAGGACCCTAAGGAATTCGTGCTCTCGGAGGGCGGGGACAAGGTACTGATTGACGCTGTCGGAGAACTTTACGGCAGCATTGAGATGAAGAACAACTTCATCCTTGAAAGGGGGCAGTACAAGCTCGTTGCCGTCATGGATGAGAGCGTGTCCCGCGATGCTCTTCGCCTCGACGGAATGTATATTGACCTTTATGATCCGGAACTTCCTGTATATCAGGGAATTGAAATTCAGCCTGGCACCCAGAGGCTTCTCCTTGACCTCTCGAAGGTCAGCCTGAAGAAGGCCTCGGTTCTCGCCGCCGCAAGCCGTGCGGAGAATGTCGAGGCAGGCCGCAGGTCTCTCTCCTACATTGCCAAGAGCCCGGTTTCTACTGTAAATGTCTCGAGAATATTGCTTCCGAAGGCTCCTGAAAGCCTGAAGGTCAACGGGGAGGATGCTCTCGACCCGGACTGCTGGGATGAGGCCAGCCACACTTATCTTCTCCGCTTCGACAACGACCCTGACGGGGTCAGCGTGGAATTCAAATGGTAAACAATTCAAAAACTGATATGAAACATACGTTTATTCTTGCATTGTCAATTGCTGCCCTTTCGGCCTGCGGGACCGACACGACGGTTGTCAGCAACAGCCTCAGGGCCCCGGCCTATCCGCTGGTCAGCATTGACCCTTACACAAGCGCATGGTCCGCTTCCGACCATCTTTATGATTCCTCGGTACAGCATTGGACCGGGAAGGCATTCCCTCTCATCGGAGCCCTCAAGGTGGACGGGGAAGTCTACCGTTTCATGGGCGTCGAGGATTCCGACCTTCTCACCCTTGTGCCGGTGGCGCAGGAGGGAAGCTGGAAAGGCAGGTACACCGAGTCCGAGCCGAAGGGCGACTGGACATCCGCAGACTACAATGATGCAGGATGGAAGGTCGGCGAAGGCTGCTTCGGCACCCCTGACGAGAAATATGCCAAGACCCTCTGGGAGTCCAGGAACATCTGGGTCAGGAGGGAGATTGAACTTCCTCAGGATGTGGCAGAGCGTCAGGTATATCTGTATTTCAGCAATGATGACAGGGCCGTGTTCTACATCAACGGCGAGAAAATCACCGATACCGGCAATACCTGCAACCACGATGCCGTGAGGCCTTTCGGCAAGAAGGCAATGGCTGCTCTCAGGCCGGGCCGCAATGTCCTTTCGGCCACCTGCGAGAATACCGGCGGACTGGCAGTGATCGACTTCGGTCTCAAGACCCAGGCCGAGAAGGAGACCGCCCTGGAAAAGACAGCCGTGCAGACATCGGCCGACGTCCAGGCAACCCAGACCCACTACACCTTCACCTGCGGTCCTGTTGACCTCAGGCTCTCATTCACCGCTCCTCTCTTCCTTGACAATCTCGACCTTGTGAGCCGTCCGGTAAACTATATCCGCTATGAGGCCGTCTCCAATGACGGTGCCGACCACGAGGTGTCAGTCTATTTCGAGGCTTCCCCTAAGTGGGCTTGCGACAAGGGATGGCAGGAAACTGTCTCTGAGACATATCGGAAGGGCGATATCAAGTATCTCAAGGCCGGCACAAAGAGCCAGGAGATTCTTGCGAAGAAGGGAGACGATCTCCGCATCGACTGGGGCTATTTCTACCTCGCTGCCCGGGCCGGAAATGCCAGCACAGGTGTCGGCAGGGCCATTGACCTCAGGAATGCCTTCAGGAATGGCAATGACATTGAGTCTGTGGGCAATACCGGCGAGAACAATGACGGCCGCATGGCAGTATGCCAGACTCTCGGACTCTCGAAGAAGGCTGCGGGCTCCGTAATGATCGGATACGATGACATTTACTCGATCCAGTATTTCGGGGAGAACCTCCGCCCATACTGGAACAGGAAGGGCGACTCGTCCATCGAGGAGCAGTTTGAGGCGGCAATGAAGGAGGAAGCCTCCCTCGTCAAGCGCTGCTATGCATTCGACAGGCAGCTCATGGCTGATGCCGAGAAAGCCGGCGGCCGCAAATATGCGGAGCTCTGCGCCCTGGCCTATCGTCAGGCCATCCACGCCCACAAGCTCGTGGAGTCCCCTCAGGGCGACATTCTCTGGCTCTCGAAGGAGAACAACAGCAACGGCTCCATCGGAACCGTGGACGTGACCTATCCGTCCGCTCCTCTCTTCCTCCTCTACAATCCTGTATTGGCAGAGGGCCTCATGAACCATATCTACTATTACAGCGAGAGCGGAAAGTGGACCAAGCCTTTCCCGGCTCACGATGTGGGAACCTATCCGCTTGCCAACGGCCAGACCTACGGCGGGGACATGCCTGTCGAGGAGGCCGGAAACATGCTCTCCCTCACCGCCGCGGTATGTCATTACAAGGGCAATGCAGATTATGCCCTCAGGCATTGGGAGACCCTCACCACCTGGGTGCAGTATCTTGAGAAATTCGGCCTGGACCCCGAGAATCAGCTTTGTACGGATGACTTTGCAGGTCACTTCGCCCACAATGCCAACCTTTCCATCAAGGCCATTCTCGGCATTGCCTCATACGGATACATGGCCGATATGCTCGGAAAGGACGACATTGCCGAGTCTTATCTGGCGAAGGCCCGCGAGCTTGCCGGCGAGTGGATAAAGATGGCCGGTGACGGTGACCATTACCGCCTGACATTCGACAAGCCTGGCACATGGAGTCAGAAATACAATCTCGTATGGGACAAGCTTCTGAATCTCGACATCTTCCCTGACGAGGTAAGACAGACGGAAATCGCCTATTACCTGACGAAGCAGAATGAATACGGACTGCCTCTGGACAGCCGCAAGACATATACCAAGACCGACTGGATACTCTGGACGGCCACCATGGCTGACAGCAGAGCCGATTTCGAGGCCCTTGTCGCTCCTGTCCACAAGTTCGAGAACGAGACCGTGGACCGCGTCCCTATGTCTGACTGGGTGTTCACCGACAAGCCGAACTATCGCGGCTTCAAGGCCCGCTCAGTAGTTGGAGGATACTTCATCAAAATGCTTGATAAATAATGATACTCAAAAGATTGACTCTTATTGCAGCCTGCGCTTCCCTCCTCGCCTCCTGTTGCGGGGAGAGGGCACAGTCCTATGTTGAGGATCCCGTCTCGATGGTCAGCACCCTTGTCGGCACGGAATCCACCTACGAACTTTCCACCGGAAATACCTATCCTGCAGTGGCAATGCCATGGGGTATGAATTTCTGGACTCCGCAGACAGGGCGCAACGGAGACGGCTGGACCTACCAGTACACCGCCACGAGGATGAGGGGCCTCAAGCAGACCCATCAGCCAAGCCCCTGGATCAATGATTACGGCGCATTCTCCCTTATGCCTGTGACCACCGGCCCGGTTTTCGACGAAAATGAGCGCGCCAGCTGGTTCTCCCACAAGGCCGAGATTGCCACCCCTTACTACTACAGGGTATATCTCGCCGAGCACGACGTGGTCGCGGAGATCGCTCCGACCGAGAGGGCTGCCGCATTCAGGCTCACCTATCCGGAAAAGGATGCCTCCTACCTCGTCATTGACGCTTACCAGCATGGCTCGTACGTGAAGGTGATTCCTGAGAAGAATATGGTGATAGGCTATGCCACGAACAATCACGGCGGAGTTCCGGAGAATTTCCGCAACTGGTTCGTGATCGTGTCCGACACCCCGTTCGAGACATTCAGCGTGATTGACGGGGACAATGTTGCCGAGGGCAATGAAGTCGCTGCGGACCACGCTCTCGCAATGGTCGGCTTCAGGACAAGGCGAGGCCAGGAAGTCAATCTCAAGGTGGCTTCGTCCTTCATCAGCGCAGAGCAGGCCGAACTCAATCTCCGCGAACTCGACGGCAAGTCCTTTGATGACGTGAAGACAGCCTGCCGGGACAGGTGGAACGAGGTGCTTGGACGCATTGCCGTAAAGGACGACAACATTGACCGTCTCCGCACATTCTACTCCTGCCTCTACCGCTCCCTCCTCTTCCCCCGCGACCTTTCCGAGGTCAATGCTGAAGGCGAGAGGGTTCATTACAGCCCTTACAACGGGGAAGTCCTCCCCGGCTACATGACCACCGACACCGGTTTCTGGGACACATTCAGAAGCCTGTTCCCGCTTATGAACCTGGTATATCCGGACCAGAGCGTGAAGGTTCAGGAAGGCCTTGTGAATGCCTGGCTTGAAAGCGGCTTCCTCCCTGAGTGGGCCAGCCCGGGTCACAGAGGCTGCATGGTCGGCAACAACTCGGCTTCAGTGGTGGCTGACGCCTATGTCAACGGAATCCGCGGCTACGATGCCGAGAAACTCTGGGACGCTGTCGTTTCAGGAGCGCATTCGGTTCATCCTCACGTAAGCTCTACCGGCCGCCGCGGCTGGGAGTATTATGACAGTCTCGGATATGTGCCTTGCAATGTCGGCATCAATGAGAGTGCGGCCCGCACCCTCGAGTACGCCTACGACGACTGGTGCATCTACACCTTCGGAAAGGCCCTCGGCAAGTCAGAGGAGGAGTTGGCTCCTTACGCCAAGGCAGCATTGAACTACAAGAATCTCTACAATCCTGAATACCGCCTCATGGTCGGGAAAAATGCGGACGGGACATTCTCCGAGCCGTTCAGCCCGCTCAAGTGGGGAGGCGACTTCACGGAGGGCAACAGCCTGCACTATACCTGGTCGGTATTCCACGACCCTGCCGGCCTCATTGACCTGATGGGCGGGGAAAAGCCGTTCAGCGAGATGCTGGATTCCGTATTCAACATCCCTCCTCATTTCGATGACAGCTACTATGGACGTCCGATTCACGAAATCAGGGAGATGCAGGTGATGAACATGGGCAACTACGCCCACGGCAACCAGCCTATCCAGCACATGGTATATCTCTATGACTGGTGCGGCCAGCCTTGGAAAGCCCAGGCCCGCGTGCGTGAGATTATGGACAAGTTCTATACATCGGCACCTGACGGATACTGCGGCGACGAGGACAACGGACAGACTTCTGCATGGTACGTATTCTCTGCGATGGGATTCTACCCTGTATGCCCGGCTTCCGGTCAGTTCGCCGTCGGAACACCTCTCTTCAAGGAGGTCAGGGTGACATTGCCGACAGGCCGCAGGTTCACCATCTCTGCTCCTGACAATTCCGACACCAACTTCTACATCGGGTCAATGAAGGTGAACGGACGCCGCCAGGACAGAAACTGGCTCTCTTACGGGGAACTTGCATCCGGCGCGGACATCGTGTTTGAAATGAGAGATGCCCCGGCTGTCAGCCGAGGCATCGCAAAGGAGAGCAGGCCTTACTCATTTTCCGAATAAGGCCGCCCTTCTCAACCTGTACATGTCCAATGTCAGGGAGTCCAGAGGGACTGAAGTGTAAACCAGGTCGTAACCATTACCGGCCTGGTTCAGTTTTTCCTCCAGGAAGATGCCGATGCGTCCGTTGGACTGGACATCCATTGTCGAATAGGCTGACTGGGTGTCAGAAATGCGGTAGGCCTCCGTCCAGGAACCGGCGAAGGATTCCGATGTGATATCCGACGTCTCCGGATCCAGCTTCTTCACGTATATTGCCACATTGCTTCTTCTCGGTCCCAATGGCACCGACTGGAGGGCGATGTGGCAGTTCTTGTTCGTAGCCTTCTCCACGGCAGGGAGAATCAGGATTTCACCGTTGGTCCCGTTGTTTGTCTCCGCTGCGCATCCGTCATTTTTCGCACTTGAGAACTCCTCGGAGTCCCAGCTGCCGGCTCCGGTCTGAATATCGCTGTAAGTGAAGATGTTGAACAGTCTTCCGCCAATCACACGGCTGCTCAGCACCACTCTTCCGTCCGGAAGCTCCTCGCACTTGGCCTCATTGCCGTTAGGGGAAGGCTGGACATCAGGTCCTCCGAGGGCGGCCCAGGTCTTGCCGAAGTCGTCGCTGAAAATCACCTTGTTCCCTCCCGGTCTGGCAATGATGGCGGCATACAGCCTGTAATGCGAACCTTTCTTGATGATCCGGCTCTGCATTATCTTTCCGGAGGCGATGAAGCAGCTCTTGAATGTCTGCGATGCACAGTCGTCGAAAATGCTGTATATGCTCTCTGTAATGTCCTTCATCTCGGTCCATGTCTCACCCTTGTCAGAGCTCCTGAACTCTGCCACACGGCAAGGATTCTCCCGTGTTCCGGCAGAGTAAGCTGTTGAGCCGCAAACTGTTATAAGCAATGTCTCGTCCGTCTCGCTGTCGCTGACAATGGCAGCGTCACCGAATGCGCAGGTCGCTCCCGGCTGACCGTCTCCCTCGACGAGGACTATCTCCGGGCCCCAGGTCAGACCATTGTCCCTGGAGATTCTGTAGTGCAGGTCGATACGGCCGCTGCCTATGTCTCCCTTTCCGTAGCGGTAGTCTCCTATGGCTATGACCGAGCCATCACTGTATGTAGCCAAGGCCGGAATCCTGTACGGGATTTCCGAATCCGGAAGATTCTCAAACAATGTTTCCCTCAGAATGATTCCGTCATCCTCGAAAGGAGGTTCAATGTAATCTTCAGGGGAGTTTTCGGAACATCCGCTTAAAATAAGAGAGGTTGCCGCAAGGGCCATCGGAAGCCATAGTCCCGCATTTGAAAAGCGCATCATAATTGTCAATTTTTATTCAGTTGTTATGCACAATTTAGTAATCCTCAAAAAATAATCTGCATCATCTTTGAAAATCTTTTCGGTCCATATTTCCTCCCTCATCAGTCACATAGCTACGGCTACTGTCCGGTCCGACTGCCGTCGGCTGCTCGCTGCAAACGTCCACCGGACGTTTGGCTTACCGCTCACGACCTTCTTCGGGTGAAAATCTGACCTCGAAAATCTAATCCAAATCTGACGCAACTTATTTTTTTCATATTACTTAGGAAATTGGGCGGATTCAATGTAGCATTCTTCTCGGAAATTCATTATTTTTGCCAGCCGTATGACCGGACATCAGTGGGATGCCCAAAAATTGCACAACAATGCATCTTATTCCGACATATTCCATAGCGAAGCAGTACCATCTTTTCGAGAAAGGCAGCTATCGCATTCTGAGCAAGCCCTGGACCGGCGGAGCCCTCCTGCTGCTATGCGTAATCATTGCAATGCTCCTTGCCAACCTCCCATTCACGAGGGATTATTATGAGGCGTTCCTGAGCACGAGCCTCTCCATGTCCATCCAGAGCCCGGCTGACGTGATAGGGAACAGGACCATTGACTGGGTATTCCCGAAAGACCTTACTGTAGAGAAATTCATCAATGACATATTGATGGTGCTGTTCTTCTTCACCGTGGGTCTCGAAATCAAGAGGGAAGTGCTTGTAGGCCAGCTTTCCTCGGTCAGGAAGGCGATTCTTCCGGTAATTGCAGCCTTCGGGGGCATGGTGATGCCGGCCCTCATATTCACATTGTTCAACGGCGGGACGGCTGCAGCCACGGGCTGGGGAATACCTACGGCCACCGATATCGCATTCGCCGTGGTGATTCTCTCCGTGATGGGCGACAAGGTCCCTGTCTCGCTCAAGGTGTTCCTGACCGCACTTGCCGTGGCGGATGACCTCGGCGCAATACTCGTAGTCGCATTCTTCTATGGCGGAGATGTCAATATGGACCTCCTCCTCATCGCCGGACTGGTGATCTTCATCACTTATCTTTTCAACCGGATGGGAGAGAAGCGCGCCATCTTCTACATCATCCCGACCATTGCGGTATGGTTTCTTTTCTACTATGCCGGCATCCATGCGACTCTTTCCGGAGTGGTGATGGCCCTGATGATTCCGATGAAGCCGAGGTTCTCGCATTCATATTTCAACAGGAAATGCGACACCTACCAGAAACTCATGATAAAGTATGAGAATGACCATCCGTTCCCGAATCTCAACCAGCGCACCTGTCTCCGGAACATAAGCCATATCTCGAAGGGAACGGTCGGGATGAGCTACCGCATGGAACACGCATTGAATCCCTGGGTCAATTTCGTCATAATGCCGGTATTCGCCCTGGCCAATGCCGGAGTGGTGATAGACGATATCGCATATTTCAATATCTTCCAATATTCCTCCGCCCTCGGTTCCGTGGGAATGGGAGTCTTCTTCGGCCTGCTGATCGGCAAGCCTGTCGGGATTACCCTGGCCAGCTGGATTGCCATACGACTCAAGGTGGGGGAAATGCCTCACGGGGCATCCTGGAAGATGCTTTTCGCAGTCGCCTGTCTCGGCGGCATCGGCTTCACGATGTCGATTTTCGTGGACACCCTGTCATTCTCCAACCTGACTCCCGATGTCACCTGTCATCTCCAGTCGCTTGGAAAGATAGCCGTGCTCCTCGGCTCCATCTGCTCCGCCATATTCGGCAGCATTCTCATCAACGCATTCAGCAAGAAGAAATAGATTTATAAAAAGATTTTTATTGTTTGTTGCGGCAATGCCATCCGCTACAGTTTCGTCTCGTTTCCGATCTATTGGGCGACGAAGCTCCAGTGGGGAAGCCTCGATGCTGACAAGCTTCTCCAGAACGGCCAGGTTCATTTTGTAAACGATACCACCATCACTTTATTGAGGCTGCAGGCCGCTGTAATGGCGATTTGCAGCCTCTTCCGTCTTTCGGCCGTAAGCAAGCGATGAGGTGCATAGCCTGGCCCGTCTTTTGGCCGCAAGCATCGGTGCGTAGCCTGGCCCGGGCGCTCTGTCCGCAAACCCTGTCCACAACCACCTGCGGCAGTATCCCCGCTCTCTGGTGTTTGCGCGAAGCTGTTGGGCGGAACAAGCTGTTGGGCGGAACCATCCACGCTGAGGCCTGAAATCGTGGAAGGTTCCATTCCGCGGGCTCGAACACTCCACGAAAACGCCCCGCATCATGGAAGGTTCAGCATCCAGAGCGGAACCATCCACGCTGAGGCCCGAAACCGTGGAAGGTTCCATTCCGCAGACCCGAACCCTCCACGAAAATGCCCCGCATCATGGAAGGTTCAATGTCCAGAGCGGAACCCTCCACGCTGAGGCCCGAAACCGTGGAAGGTTCCCTTCTCCAGACCCGAACCCTCCACGAAAATGCCCCGCATCATGGAAGGTTCAGCATCCAGAGCGGAACCATCCACGCTGAAGCCC
>OBLI01000905.1_pt1 | contig 30678 bp, 42 predicted proteins | sample 1519701 | NCBI WGS metagenome assembly OBLI01 (sample SAMEA3663005, study PRJEB22513) | pig gut metagenome | biome: pig gut; feature: pig-associated habitat; material: faeces | place: France | collected 2012 | reverse complement strand
ATAAATATATGAGGAATGAAAGGAACTGGTGGTTTATGAATGAGCTGGTTTTAGCAACTTATATTAAGGTTCTTCAGGGTGGATTTGCTAGGGAAAATTCGCAGGAATCAGCAGCTAGGTTAATACTAGGAGCCATAACTAATCAGGAAGAAGCAAATTGTACTTGTGATCTTAGTTCAAAAAAAGTTAGTAATATTGTTAATCGAAAAGATCCTGTACCAGATGATATTGTTATAGCATCTGCAGATCAAAAAATAATAAATGGGGTATATAAATATTTCACAGAAGTAATCCGAAAGGCATTAAATCCTCATCTTGCATGTGACGTCTATGAAAAGCTGTTTGAGCTTATAAAAGGTGATAATACTATTTCAACAGTGAAAAAGAACGATTTGGTGACTCTTTATAAAACAAAAGAGTATGATCATTATTTGGCAGAAATATTTTTATATGTTCTAGGTAGGAATAATAAGAAAAACAGTAAGTCGATAATACAGCGCCCGAAAAGGCTATTATACAAAAGCTCTATACTGTCAGATGATGGAGCGATTGAACAGATATATAAAACTTTTAATCGCATTACAAAAATCGACGACATCAGCGTTAACGGCAAGTATGTCTTAGAAGGCCCATTTTCATTTGATTCTTTTTATGACAATGATGGAGCAAGAAGTATAAGAGTCAAGACGATATTTGGTGGATTAGTAATATGCGGGGATACATCATTAGATAATTGGATTTCAAGAAGCTATGTGAATAATGTTACAAAAGTTAAAAGTGTTACATGTATAGCATGGCTTGAGGTACTTGAAAAGAGCGAGGATGAAATGATAGTTCACTATTCTGCTATTGGAGACGGATTATAATGAAAAAACCAAATAAGAATATGGAAGCATTTCTATTAGGGGTATTTGCTGGTGAACTTTTAATTTCCAAAGGATGTATCCAACCTGATTTTCAAGTTGAAAATGTGGGGATCAGGAATGGGATACCGGTGCTAATGGATTATGCAGATATAATAGGTGTTGAATTACCTGCAGCACTAACAAGGGATGTTATTAGAATCATAAAAGAATCTATTTTTTCACTTGTTGATAACTACGAAGGATCTTTTGAAGCACAAAGCTATGTTAGAGCAGGATTCTTGGCAAGATCCGGAATGTTGGGACATATGGTATATGAAGATGCTCGCGACAATGGATATTCTAGTTTCTTATTCGTGGAAAAATCATTAAGAAATACCGCTCATAGTTTGGGAAGAATTACAAAGTGGGAAGATGTAAAACCATTGATAGGTGAGTGGATAGAGATACCTCTTGATTTGCTGAATGTACAGTCGGACTTGGAACTCAAGCAAGATAAAGAGAAAAAAACAATACATCCTTTGAATGGTTACTATTTGCAGAATACAGTACATATAATGAGCCTGTTGGATCATGGTATTCTCGGAGACGAGAAAAAATGTGCTCAGATCTATGCGGATATTTGCATTAGTGCACTTCGGTATGGGATGCCTTATATGGCATATGGGTATGCTCAAAAATGTCTGACAATGGCATCCACAAATGAAATACTTTCTATTGGTGAATTAGTAATCAACGAAACCCATGATGCTACAAGAGAATATAAGAATTATGTTGATAAATTTATAGAACTCGAAGATTTCCAATTTATGTGGATTTTAGAGGACTTTGATATTACGATTTAGGGGGAAGAAAAGGCAGCAAATAGACTTTTGCTGCCTTTAATAATCGATTAACGATATTTCTTATCGAAGAGTTCTTTTGCAAGCTTCTGGGTTTTCTCAATAAATGCATACCCCTGAGTCTTACCTTTACCAAGCTCTACTTTACTGAGAATTTCATTTTTCTGATATCCGTCGATAAGTAGCTGCATGATTTTACCCATGTTCGCATCCTGTTCTGCAAGGTCATCGATTAACATCCTAATTGTCATTAAGAACATAGCATTATTTTCGTTTTCAGTGGTTCCTGTAGGGTCGTAGCCAGAATCATCTTCATCGTCAATATTATCCAAAAACTCATCAAGAGATAAGTCGTCGGAAAGAATGCTGTCTTTGTGCTTAAGATACCGCTCCACGTCATCATTAAAAATCTTCATGTACGATTCCATATTACCCTTTTTATTAGGGATGAAGACAACGGGGACTTTCTTACCATGACGGAATGTCCAGGTTTCAACGTTGTCATAATTGAGGCCCGCTGGTTTAAGTGTCTGGGCCATCTCCTTGGAAAGAACTACAGGAACGAGTTCTTCATCGGCTCTGATAGCCTGTCCATTGAATGATGCTCTATTACTAAAGTTTCTATAAAATTCGTCTTTTGCCATTTTGATTTCCTCCTTAGGTTGGCCCGGAGGAAATCCGTCAGGCAGCTTGAAAAAAGAGCGTAGTTGACCACCAAGATAAATTTCCTCCATCTTGTTCTGTGGCCAGCTCGTCTCAATGAACTGACGCTGTATTTAGTTTTCCAATCAGAGACCGTTGAGACGGACACTTGCGTCCAAGCATCCCTGCCCTGAATGGGAATCTTTTAACGTCTTACTCAGGACGTATTAATCAGAGAAATATTTATGCGAAAGCATAAAAAACAATCTTAAAGGATAGATTTTTGCGTCTGCGCGTGATATAATGAATAACGATAGTGGGCTCAAACGGTCTTTCTCTGAAGCTGCTTTAAGTATAAATTTTTGAGGAATGAATGTACTTGCCACCGTTTTGCCACTGTTTTGCCAATATTTTTCTGTTGAGAAGGGAGAAATATATTTGAACGAACTGATACTGTCTACATTCATTCAGATTATGCAGAGTGGATTTGTAAGAAATGATAAGCAAGAAGCAGCAGGAAGGTTTTTACTAGAGTCAGTATCCCTTCAGGAAGATGCGAATTGTACAACTGATTTAAACTCCAAAAAAATAAGCCGTCTGGTCAGCAGGAAAGATCCTGTCCCAGACGACATAAAGCAGGCATCACTTGATAGCAAGGTTGCGGATAAAGTATATGAGTATTTTAAGAATGAAGTATTGGCGGACCTCAATCCAAATCTAAAGTACGATATATTTGAAAAGCTGTGTAAGGTTATTGAGCAGGATGTTCAAGTAGCAAGAAAAAAGAAAGAAGAGTTTAAAAGTCTTTTTGATAATGCCGAGTATGATAAATTTCTTGCAGATATTTTTTTGTATACGCTAAGTAGAGATAATAAAAAGGTTTCAGATAAGGTAGAGCCTCAGGATGTACCATTCCTAACAGAGGTGAATTATGAATGTCCCATCACGCATGAGAAGTTAGTGGAATATGTGAAAGATGTTCCTATGCGTAGGTATGTAATTACACAGATATTTCCAGATGATTTGACAGAGGATGAACTAAAAGACTTTGAAAAAGTAGTTCCAAGACCGCAGGATTACGATTCAGTAAGTAACCTTATAGCACTTGGGGAAAAGGCATCTGAGGAATATTTGCTTAATCCTACAGTAGAAGAGTTAAAAAAACTACGTAGCATAAAAAAATTTGTATCATCGCGATATGAGGCCCAGAAGTCCATAGATCGTATGGAGTTAGAAGAAGATATAAGGATAGCCTTGGCTGCACTTATGGAGATAAAAAATCCATCACAAATGATAGGATTGGACTACAAGGCATTAAGAATTGATGAGAAGATTAAGAATGAGCCACTGTTAAAAAATGAAGTGCAGAATCATGTACTTCAATATTACAGAACTATAGAAGGGGCATTCAATGACAGTGAGGCTGATTTTGACACTATAGCAACGGAGATTAAATTAAGTTCGTTAAAGCTTGAAAAAGCTGGTTTGTCAAAGGAAGAGGTTATTGAAAGTTTGGCAGAGTGGATTAGAAAAAAGGCAAATTTAGGAGACAGAAGTAGGACAGCTTGCCGCATAGTGGTGGCTTTCTTTATTCAGAATTGTGAGGTGTTTAGTCGTGAGATTTCCAAGTAAAGTAACGACATATAAAGAAAGTACAATATCAAAGTTTCCGGTAGTATTGTCTTACCTTGAGAAAAGTGACATGGCGCCGGGGGAGTTATATAAAAAAGTTAAAAACAAGGTAACAGACGTTAGGGAGTATATGGAAATACTCGACTGTCTATATACGTTAAATAAGATAGAGCTAAGAGAGGAGATGCTTCATTATGTTGGTTAGAGTACAGTGCGACAAGTTTGTTGCCAATGGAAAGAAGCGTCCGGCAATTGAATTTCACGAAGGGCTAAATGCTATTCTTGGAGATGAGGATAGATCTAATTCCATAGGAAAATCAACACTTCTAATGATACTTGATTTTGTATTTGGCGGTGAGGATTATGTAAAAAAATGTCAGGATGTCCAGGAAAATGTTCTTGAACATACGATAAATTTTACATTTATGTTTGATGGGCAAGAATATCATTTTGCGCGAAATACAGTAGATTATATGTCAGTTACAAAATGTGATAAAGACTTTAGACCTATCGAAGGCGCAGATAAAATGCATATAGATGACTTTAGGGATTTCCTCGCTGAGAAATATGCTGTTAACACAGAAGGGTTATCGTGGCGAGGTGCAATGTCAAAATTCATCCGGGTATATAAAAGAGAAACTATGGATGAGGAAAGACCGTTACAGGCTGCAAAGCAAGAAAATGTAAAAGATGCTATCAAAAAATATATGCAACAGTTCGGCAAGTATAATGTTGTTGATGCGCAGATAAAGCAGGCGGATAAAGCGGCTGATGAAAGAGATGCGTTCAGAAAAACACAGCAATATGAGCATATTCGTGCTGCAAAGAATCAAAAAGAATACGATGAAAACGAAGAGAAAGCAGCTGAATTAGAAATTCAAGAGCAGCAGTTAGCTGAGAATAGTAGTAAAGGATTGTTGGATCTTGATAGTATGCAAGCGCAGCGCTTAAGTGAATTAAATGAAATGCTTATAAATTATCGTAGGCAACGCGCAAAAGTACAAACACAGCTTAATTCGTTAAGACGAGAAATGACCGAAGGGAAAAAGAGCTTTAAAAAAACGTTTACAGAATTAGAAAAGTATTTCCCGCAAGAAGAGTTTAGGGCTTTAACAGAAGTAGAGCAATTTCATCAGAGTTTGGCAAAAGTCTTAACTACAGAGTTTAAGGAAACTGAAAAAGATCTAGCAACGGCGTATGTTTTGCTTGGAAATGAAATAGTAAGTATTAAAGAGCAGATTGCTGAGGTGAAAAGTGTTCCTAATGTTACTCAGGCAGTGCTTAGAGAATATGCGAGAATAACTACAGAGCTGAACAACCTTCGTGAAGCTAATAAAAACTTTAATACTTTTGAACAGCTTAAGAAGACCGCTGCAGAATATGCTGAGACAAGAGATGAAGTGATTGCAACACAATTGTCTGATATAGAAACTATTGTAAATAAGAAAATGCGAGAAATCACAGCCCGGATTGTCAAGAATGATATTCAGCGGCCACCTACTTTGAGGTTAGAAAAGCTTGGTAAATATAGTTTTAGCACAAGAGATGATGGTGGAAGCGGTGCTCAGTTCAGAGGGCTAATTACTTTTGATTTAGCTAACATGGAGGTATCTAATATTCCATTTATCGTTCATGACTCAGACTTACTGGATCCGATTGAGAAACCAGCATTGACGGAAATAATAAGAGAGTATGATGCAGTAGGAAAGCGAGGACAGCAGACATTTGTGTCATTCAGATCATTAGATTTTTATGCTGAGGAAGCTCAGCCGCTAATTAAAAAGCGAAAAGTTATTGAATTATCAGGTAACGGTAATCAGCTTTTTGGCAGAGGTTGGAACAAAGAGCCATTAAAAGAAGAGGAAAACAAAAATGAATAATTCCACAACACAACTAAGAACCCATTTTAGCTACAACCCGCTATGGCATCTGCTTATTGATAGAGGAATAAAAAAGCAAGAACTTCAGAAAATGAGTAATGTTAGTGCGGCATCAATTGCAAAAATGGGACGATGCGAAAATGTTACAACAGATGTTTTGCTTCGGATTTGTGAAGCCTTGGATGTTCAGCTTGAAGAAATAGTGGAGAGGGTACCAATTAAGGAAGAATCCACAGAGGAAGAATAATGGAGGAGGTGTGCATATGTCTGCACCGACAGGACATGATAAGTTTAATGAAGCAACACGTGTACAAATGCCAGGCTTAGTGCACTTGACGAGACTTGGATACGAGTATTATGGCAAAATTTCTGAAGAAACAGCAGGAACCGTATACGATCCTGATACTAACATACTGAGAACTGTTTTTTTACAGCAATTTGGTAAACTTAATCCTGGTCATGAAGGGGAAGCAGAACAGACACTTCGTGCAATTCGTCAGGAACTCGACAATGATGATCTTGGCCGCAGTTTTTATAAAAGATTAACTAGCGTATCTCCTATAAAACTTATTGATTTTGAAAACCCGGCAAACAATACGTTTCATTGTACTGCTGAGTTTACATGCAAGAGAGATCAGGATGAGTTTAGGCCAGATATTACGCTATTTATTAACGGCTTACCATTAGTCTTTATTGAGGTTAAAAAACCTAATAATCATGGCGGAATGGTTGCTGAGAGTCAGCGAATGTATAATGGCTCAGTTGTCAAGACAAAAATTTAATATTTTTATAATGAACTGATATATTGACTGGTTACGTGGGGGAACACAGTGTTGTTTCTCACGGATTTATATTATGCGGCTGCCCTGGCTGCGTCCAAAAGCATTGCCGGATAGTATACCTCAGCAGGACGTTTATTGTCGATTGCCTGATGACATCGTTCAAAGTTATATGTGTAGATGTATCTTCCGATTGCCGCTCTCGCCTCTTTGAGGTTGGCATATTCCGTAAGATAGGCTTCCTCATATTTGAAACTACGGAACCACCGTTCAATCATGATGTTATCTGCCCAACGGCTCTTACCATCCATGCTCTGGCGGATGCCATTGTCACGAATGAAGTCAATGTACTTGTCGCTGGTGAACTGGCCGCCTTGATCCGAATTGATGATTAATGGCTTTGCCACCTTGAAGGCTTTTTTACAGGCGTTGATTACCATAGTAGTATCCAGAGTATCATCCACATCCCAGCCGACAATGCAGCGGCTGTACCAGTCGATAATGGCTGTCAGATAGAGAAAACCATGTTTCATCGGAATATATGTAATGTCGATAGACCACGCCTGATTCGGACGATCTATAACGGCATTGCGAAGGAGATACGGACAAACTTTTGCCTGTTTCATACGCTTGGAGAGATTCATTTTCGGATAAATAGGTGTGATATCCATCTCACGCATATATCTTCCCGCCTTGCGGCGTCCAACATGATACCCACGTAACTTTAACTGGGCAGACATCTGACGGGCACCCCAGGTCGGATTGTCAGTATGTAAATGGTCAATAATTGCCTTGCACTCCAATTCCTCCTGCGAGACAGGAACTCCACCGTGTACACGCTGGTACGGTTAATATCGAGAAGCTTGGCTCCTGTCGATACGGGCAGTTCCTTAGTCGTCGAAAGGTTTCGGACTAAATTTACTCTCGTAGTCAGGTCCGACAACTTCTTCAGATTTTTTTTTCAACCAGTCAACCTGCATAGTTAACTGGCCAACCTTTTTGGCATACGCTGCTTTCTCCTTGCGTTCCTCAGCAAGTTTTTCCCGGAGGTTGTCTTCTCGTTTATTATCAAACGCTAGCGAAGCATTAGCAAGGAATTCTTTCTTCCAATTTCGAAGAAGATTAGGTTGTATTTGGTTTTCGGTGGCAAGGACATTTAGTTCCTTTTCGCCTTTGAGCAACTGGAGAACCAGGTTGGTTTTAAATTCTGCACTGAAATTTCTTCTTGATCTGGACATAATAAGTACCTTCTTTCTTGGTTTGATTATAGTATATCAGATTCATTAAGAAATGTCTTTGTCAGTGTCTTAATTTATGAGACCATTATAGACATCAGATGGATTTGTGGTTAAGAAGGGGAGTGTTATATCATCCAAACAAACAAAAAGTTGTCCGGAATATGTAACAAAGAAAAGGGAGCAATATAATGATCAGATAGATTCAGACTTTATGCTCCTTGAGGATATTCTATTTAATACACCTTCAGGTGCTGCAGCATTTGTGTGCGGTTCATCTGCCAACGGTAATGTTGAATGGAAAACCTCTGATGGAACCACACTAAAAGAACTTGAATCAAAAACAGAAGAATAAAGAGCAAGCAGCGCTGGATAACACCGGCGCTGCTTTTCTTTTAGTCTTTTTTATAGAAAGATGTAATGTAGCCGTCTGCTCGAAGTAAAATATCCGGGAACCATTCAGGGTTGTGTGCCATAGCCTTGCAGACGTCATCGAGGGATACTTCCTCTTTACATTCGATGAGAAGCTCGTCATGAACGTGCCCGCAGATAAGAGCACCTGGCAGGTTTTTCATTGCATTCATAAGGAGGTCTCTTGAAACCGCCTGTACAATGTTCTCGACAAACTTCGGACCGTAACTTTCAAGGCGCTCCCATTTCTTAGTAGAGCCGATACCTTCATAGGTAACACTTTCACCGCCGAACTTGTTCTCCCCGATCCTGGGTTTAATGTAGGTGAGCTTCCGGCCGGAAGGGAGGGTGGTAAATAACATGCCGCTGCGCCAGGTAAACTTAATACCATGAGTCTCGGTGCTGCTATGCATTTTGATGGCGTTCTTTACTGCGTTATCGACATCCCACCATAAAGATACGATGTTTGGGTTAGAAAGCCTCCAGGCATCTACGAGGGGCTGTAATTCTTCTTCTGTAAGGCCCATGTCTAGCGCTCCCATAGCTTTTAAGGCACCTACGGATCCACCGTAGCCCAAGGCCAACTCTGCGATTTTACCCTTTTGACGAAGATGACCGTTTATACCATGTTTCTCAACAGGGCAGTTAAACATTTTTGATGCACTGGCACAGTAGATGTCGAGCCCCTTTGCAAAGGCCTCCTGACGCCATGTTTCATTTGCGATAGCAGCAATAACTCTCGCTTCAATAGCGGCAAAGTCTGCTACGTAAAACAAGTAACCCGGCTTAGCAATAAATGCGGTTCTGATGAGCTGTGAGAGGGTATCTGGGATATCATCATACAGCATTTCCAAAGACTCATAGTCACCCTGCCTTACGAGCTCTCTGGCTTCAGCAAGGTCATCCATGTGGTTTTGAGGCAAGTTCTGTAATTGAATTAAGCGGCCGGCCCAGCGACCGGTTCTGTTGGCACCATAAAACTGAAACATACCTCTTGCACGAGTATCATTACAGGCAGCATTTTCCATTGCCTGATACTTTTTCACAGAGCTTTTTGCAAGTTGCTGACGGAGGGAGAGCACCTGAGCTAAGTCATCGGGGGCTTCCTTTATAAGTTCAGCAACAGCTTTTTTACCGAGGGTGTCTGTTTCAAGCCCCTGGTCAGATAACCATGCTTTCATTTGAACAACGCTGTTAGGGTTTTCAAGGTCCGTCATATCTTTCATTTGAGATATCTGACTTGGAACGTTCATCAAATGCAATCGCGTTTTTTACAAGCTGCATATCAACCAGGATGCCTCTGTCATTTATTTGCTGATCTAAGTGGTACTCATTCCAGATGAAGTCGGGAACTGGGAACTTATGCAGCTTTTCTTTTATACCCATCTCAGTAACAACATCACGTTCATTGTAGGATTTAAAGATTGCCCATTTATCGGGAGCATGGCAGGGAAGGTTACGTGTTCTACCACCGTTCGCTTTTGTGGGCTTACAGGGTACACAGAAGTATCTGATGAGATCTTTACCTTCTTTCATTTTCTGCTCTTTGAGTCCGAGCACAGCACCGACACCTTCAAGTGAAAGCGGGAGTCCCATGTAGGCACTCCAAATCATTGTGCAGCGCCATGAGACAGGGTTTAAGTAGTTACCGGTGGTGTCATACTCAGGACCGTAGCTTTTGAACTTTTCAGGATAGTTACGCTTTAGCCAATAAGACAAGCAGACTCTTTCGAATACAGCATTGAAGGCCCACTTGATTACGGTATCGTCAACCAGGGCATTGATAATATCCTCAGGCAGGGTATCGCCGCAGGCAAGGTCGTAAACCACAACAGGGGCTCCGTCAATGGATACACCAAAGAGAAGAATCTCAAAGCTGTCTGACTCAGCGTATTTGTAAACACCGGACTTTTTTATATCAACATCGCTGTAGGTTTCTAAATCGATGGACATTTCATGTATTGTCATATTGATCCTCCTAAAATAAGGCGGCAGCAGAATGTGCCACCGCCCTGATCTTACATATTTTCTGCTTCAGCTTCTTCCTTCTTTTTGAAGAGGTTAGGACAGAGCCATTTGAAAAATTTCTTAGCAAGTCCAAATACCCATTTCCATACTGCGATAATTCCGCAGCCCCAGAAGAAAAGAGTGATTCCGATTAAAGTGCCTCGGATAGAAGCGTCGATTAACTGGTTAATATAATCCATTGTCATTGATTGTCACCGTACCTTTCATAAGATTGGCGGCAGGCAAACCCACCGCCATGATTGTCATTTGCTTAGTTGAGGAACTCGTCGTCTTCCTCAGTTGCGAAGTCATCCTCAGCTCTAGACTTACCGCCAAGAGGCTCTCCATCGCTGATCTTCTGAAGGTTGTTAAGACCGCAGGCAATACCGCGATTGCCGTTTGAGTTGAAAGCGTAGAGGTTAATGGAAGCTCTACCGTACACACCGCTGTATACTTCAGAGCGGTCGATGATAGGCTGACGGTCAGCGTCTACGATACCAGGAGCGGTAGCTGAGTTTGCGTTGATGAAGTAGCTGTTTGCATAAGCTTCATCACCCGGTCTCTCCTTGTCTCCATCGCGAAGGGGAGTCTTGATAACATCGAGAGCAGGGCATACCTTAGAGGTTCCCTTGAGCTTTGACTCGCCTTCCTCGTAAGCGGCCTGGATAGCAGCCTTAATCTTGTTAACAGTAACGGTGTCGGACTTCGGGATGATGAGGGAAACGCTATACTTAGGTGTGCCTCCGTTGATGGACTTTGGATCCCACACGTTTGCGTAGCTCCATCTTGTGTTTACTCCTGTGATAACCTTGGTTGGATTCTGAATCTTAGACATAATTTTTTCCTCCTATTAATTGTCTTTGAAATCATCTGCTGCAGTGTTCATGGCCGGACGCTTGTCTGACTCAGGAACAAGAGCTGGTTTGCCTGGCGGCTTGTATACCAAGTCACCTAATAGTTCTTCAAACTTCTTTTTGCCAAGAAGTGAGCTCATGGCAGTAATGCCAAGTAACTTCTTTTCGTAAGGATCGTATCCGGCGTCAGTGACTTTTGAAGCAACAGCATCTTCGTCTGTGTATTTACGGTTGCTTCTGCCTTCTACGATTTTGAAGCCTTCATAATGTGTGCCGGCCTGGGCCTGTGAGAGTGCGTAATCTTTGATATCATTACCCCACGAGATGAGCTGGTCGATACGAGGCAAGATTGCTGCAATCTCGATATCATCAAGTGTGGCAGGCATCTCAAAGTCATACTTTGCAAGCTCAAGGTTTGTCTCAGCACGCTTTCTGCAGGTGGCTTTTACCTTGCAGAACTGGCAATGGTCGCCAGCTTTAAACTCACCTTTGCCTTCGTAGGCGAGGGCAGCGGTAGGTTTTAATACTTCTTCAGCCCATATAAGTAATTCTTCTTTTGAGATACTCCAGGTGGAAACATTCTCTCTGCGGGGCTGGAAGATAGTCATTTCAATGGTGTTTACGTCGTACAGATCATCGAAGGCCTCTAAAGCACCCAAGGCATAGCACATCATCTGAGTGTTACCTTCGCTTTCTACCAAGACACCAAGTCCATGCTTGTAGTCGATGATATGAAGCACTTCATCTGCAATGATGACGCAGTCACCGGTTCCGAAGCCGTTCTCGACGTAGCGGGAGAAGTCCAAGCGCTGCTCGATAAAAACAAGTGGATCGCTGCAGTATTCTTTGGCTTTCTCATATTGCTCAAGAACGTAGGTGCAATACTCCTCAGCGCATTTTTGCATTTCACCGTTGTAATAGGTGAGACTTCCTGTTGGATCTGTAACATCCCGGCCCAGAGCTTTTTCTACAAGGTAGGCGCACAGTTCATGGCAGTCTGTGCCTTCCTGGGCATAGGGTGAAGCTTCGTCTTTTATTCCCTCACACAACTTCGCGGACGGTGGACAGTTGATCCAGCGATGCGATGCTGATGCGGAAAGGAATGCATGCTTAGCCATTAAGAAGGGCCTCGGCCTCAGCAGCTAAAGCAGCATAGTCATCTTCCTTAACTTCACTCAGGCGGCTCGCACCGAATTTCGTAAGGAGAGCTTTTGCTTCAGCTTTCATGCCTTTGCCTGAAAGACTAGCCATGATTCCGCGTACCTCCTGGAAGGTATAGGTTTTAGTCTCAGGTTCCGGCTTAGGTTCTTCTTTCTTAGCAGGCTCTTTGGTTTCAGGCTCTGCTGTCTCAGAGAACATTTCTCTTAATGCAGTAGCTGCATCGATCATTTTGTGTCCGGCTGTGATCATCTCATCCAGCACGAGATCTAGGTTGGACATCTTACTCATTTTTTGGTTCCTCACTTTCACTTTGCTTTTCATTAGATTGTCTTAGTTTGGCTGCCAGTCTTTTTGCTACGACGCTGATGGCGATCAAGGTATCGATCAACTCTTCGTCAGCGGCATCAATAGGACTGGCAGAATCTCTTGTGGTAGTCATAGTCTTAACCTCGCTTTCCGATTGGCTTGTTTGCCTTTCTAACTTCCTAAGGGGATTTGAAGGAGCAAATTCCGGGTTTTCTGAAAATTTTTTATTTTTTTTGTGGCCCTGTGTCCTTCTAACTTCCTAAGGGAGTTTGCGAGGTAAAATTCCGGTTTTTGAAATAAAAAAAATGCCAGGCTGTTTTTCTCTTATAAAAGGAAGCGATTCAGTCAGGCATAAAAAAAGACCAGTAGCTGTGTCTACTGGCCAGGATGAATATTTAGTTTAGCTCATTGTGCTATAGCATGCAGGAATATGTGTAGTAATCTGAATTGTCTTTTCATCGTATTTCATGGTCCTTAAGTTGCCTGCAATTCTTTGCTTAGTAGTCTTACATGCTGTGGAGAGCAGAGCAGTCATTTTGCGAGTATCCTGAGATCCATAGTGTTTAACAAAGTTTTTCATAATTCTTCTAATCTGTTTGTTACTCATTTCTTAGCTCCTTTCGAATGTGTATACGGCGCGTCTGCCATATTTCCCCATGTTTTTGAATCTGATACCTAAATCAGGATTGTCTACGACGTGGTTATAGAACTGTTTTCCAAAGACTCCTGCGGGACCTCGCGCGATAGTCCATTCGTCTCCGTAAACATCTGGGAGCTCAAATCCATCTGGATATTTTTCAGGATCATCAAAGTTCCCGGCTTGGATTCGCTTTACGGCTTCGTCCACCGTAAAAATAGTGCTTCCGAATATTTTGCTTCTTATGTAATCTTGAATGCTTTGGTTACCAGCTAATCTCTGCAATTCCTCATAGGCATCTTGGCTTAACGTTAGTTTAACTACCGGCATCTGTCTTACCTCCTTATTTTGATTGGATAGTCTAGGTACCCTGCTCTACAATTAGTAATATATCATAGAGCAGGGTACCTTGTCTACATCTTTTTTATTTTTTTTGAACTTTTTTATGAAAAAGCCGGAATCCGACCCGGCAAATCCCCTTAGGAAGTTGAAGAGATTAAAATCTCTATCTTTTAACGAAAGGAGAGAGTCGGATGAAGGCACAAAAGAAATACCTTCCTTTGGTTTACATCTGCTCGAAGTATTCAGGCGACACTTCCGGTAATACAGAAGCCGCAAAGCGCTACAGCAGATTCGCAGTGGACCAGGGAACCATACCGCTAGCGCCGCATTTGCTTCTTCCACTTTATATGAAGGAAGAGACTGAGCGAGAGCTGGCACTTTTCATGAACATGGTTTTCCTCGGCAAGATGGACGAGCTTTGGGTATTCGGCAGCACAGCATCGCCGGGTATGAGAGCTGAGATAAACCAGGCCAAGAAGCACCATAAGACAATCAGATATTTTGACAACGAGTGCAGAGAAACATTCACAGAGATTTAAGGAGGAGCTTAAATGCAATTTACTATTTTCACAGCAAACTGCACTGGCAAAGCTTCCAACTGTGACTATCCCAATAAGGTAGAAGTCACAAGCGCTGAAGTTTTGCAGGAAGCAGTCAAAAAAGATCATGTCTGTGCTTCTTATAAGGAAAACAAGAGAGGCAACGACAAATTCATTTCCTCTGATGTCATCGTCATGGATATCGACAACGACCATACAGATGATCCGTCAGAGTACATCACTGAAAGCAAGATGGACGAGCTCTTCCCGGACATTAACTACTGCCTGGTACCAAGCCGCCATCACATGCTCGAAAAAGGAAGTCACCCTGCGGCGCCAAGGTATCACGTGATGTTCCCGGTAGAGGCGATCACCGATGCAACCCAGTACGCCAAGGTAAAAGAGCTTCTATATAAGAACTATCCCTTCTTTGATGGGAACGCGCTTGATGCAGCCAGGTTCTTGTATGGTTCAGAAGTCGGTGAGGTTATCTGGCATGAAGGCTGGATGAATATCACAGATGAGCTTGAGGACGGTGACCTTACTACGGGAGAACCGGATGATGAGGAGTTTGATGCTCCGACGCACAGCGGTCCCATTTTAGAAGGAAGCCGCAACAAAACCCTTAGCCATTATGCTGGTCGCATTCTAAAGAAGTACGGACTTAACGATGATAGGGCCTTTGAAGTTTTCATGGAGTACGTGGCCAAGTGTGATCCGCCGCTTCCTAAAGAGGAAGTAGCAACGATCTGGAACAGCGCCACTCATTTTTATAAAACGAAGGTCATGACATCAGACGGGTACATTCCGCCTGAAGAGTACAACGACGAGTTCGGCAGCGCATCCTTAAAGCCTGAGGACTACTCGGATATCGGAGAAGCGAAAGTGCTGTCCCGCGAGTACGGTAACGAGCTCAAGTTTACCAATGCTACTGACTACTTAAGATACGACGGTGACAGATGGTGCGAAGATAAGCAGCTCGCGGTTGGTGCCACAGAGGAGTTCTTGGATTTGCAGCTTGCAGATGCGGAGGATGCAGTCGAGTCTGCAGTGAAAGCACTGGTTACGGCCGGTGTTGATGAAGTAACTGCCAGGGCCGGAGGTAAGGACTTAGAGAAAGCCTGTACCACACCAAAGCTCTTAAAACTTTACTTCATGCTGCTTGGTGCAAAGACCTATCTCAAGTTTGTGCAAAAGCGCAGGGATTACAAATATATCGTTTCTACAATGAATGCTGCAAAGCCGATGCTGGCCATCAACGTGACGGACCTCGATAAGGATCCATTCCTTATTAACACTCCGGAAGCGACCATTGATATGACAAAGGGGCTTGCTGGTAAAAAGGAACATGATCCGGCGGACCTAATTACCAAGATTACGGCTTGCTCTCCGTCAGAGGTAGGTAAGGCAATCTGGGAGGATGCACTTGATACATTCTTCCTCGGTGATAAGGAGCTCATTGAGTATGTTCAGATGACGGTCGGAAGCGCTGCAGTGGGTAAGGTTTTCCAGGAGCATATGATCATCGCTTATGGTGGCGGTGCAAATGGTAAGTCCACGTTCTGGAACACGATTTATAGAGTCCTTGGCAACTACGCAGGAAAGATTTCTGCAGAGGCCCTCACCATGAACTGCAAGAGAAACGTAAAGCCTGAGATGGCTGAGCTTAAGGGCAAGCGCCTCATCATTGCATCCGAGATGGAAGAGGGCATGCGTCTTAATACCGCTACGGTAAAGCAGCTCTGTTCAACAGATGAGATCCAGGCAGAGAAAAAGTACAAGGACCCGTTTGCTTTTGTGCCTTCCCATACGCTTGTGCTCTACACAAACCACCTGCCGAAGGTCGGAGCAAACGATGATGGTATCTGGAGACGCCTTGTCGTAATTCCCTTCAATGCTAAGATTACCGGTTCTTCTGATATTAAGAACTACGCTGACTACCTTTTTGATAATGCAGGAAGCTACATCATGAGCTGGATTATCGAGGGTGCAAAGAAGGCGATTGCTGCAGACTATAAGTTTAAGGCGCCAAAGATCGTAACAGATGCCATTGAAGCATACCGCGAGGATAACGACTGGCTTGGGCAGTTCATTGATGAGTGCTGCGATGTTGACCCGTCATTAACAGCCAAGTCCGGAGAACTCTATCAGGCCTACCGCGCACACTGCATGACAAACGGCGAGTACATCAGAAGCACTTCTGATTTCTACAGCTCGATGGAGAAGGCAGGGTTTAATAAGCGTAAGACCAACAAGGGAGCGTTGGTGTTAGGACTGGCTCTTAAGGAAGGTCAGGACTTCCTGGATTAAGGTGCAAGTCGTGACAGTCATTTTATAAAAGTTTTTATGGGAAAGGTAAAAGTGCAGGTCGTGACGGCCTAAACTAAAACTTTTTCTAATGCAAATTCTTAAAAGTGACGGTCGTGACATTCTATATATAAAAGTCCCTATAGAGTGTTTTTAGGTTAAAAAAACGCCTATAGGGGGTTTTAGGAAATGCTTATCACGACCATCACTTTTTAAATTTTGATGGAGGTTGCCATGCGAGAACGTGAGGTAGAAAAGAAGTTAATTCTTGAAGTTAAAAAGCGTGGCGGCTTGTGTGAGAAGTGGGTCTCTGGAACTGTGGGGTGGCCGGACCGCATCGTCATATTACCTGACGGGAAGGTTGGCTTCGTGGAAGTGAAGCGCCCTGGTGAAACTCCCAGACCCATACAAGTTCACCGCCATAAGTTACTAAGACAATTGGGTGCGAAAGTGTATGTGCTTGATCATCCTGACAATATTGGAGGAATTCTTGATGATATACAAACCACATGATTATCAAAAGTATGCAACCGAGTTTATTCTGTCCCATCCGGTTGCTGCGGTTATTTTACAGATGGGACTTGGTAAAACGGTTTGTACCTTAGATGCTATCGAGCAACTTATGTATGACAGATTTGAAGTTCGAAAGGTTCTGGTTATCGCACCGCTTCGTGTGGCAAAGGTTACATGGAGTGATGAGATAAAGAAGTGGGACAACCTGTCACACCTACGTTACAGCATCGCTGTTGGTACAGAAAAGGAAAGAGTGGAAGCCCTAAAGAAGGATGCGGACATTTACATCATCAATAGAGAGAACGTGCAGTGGCTTGTGGAAAAAAGCAAAATCCCATTTGAGTTCGACATGGTTGTTATTGATGAGCTTAGCTCCTTTAAGAACTGGAACTCGAAGCGTTTCAAATCATTTATGCAGGTTAGGCCAAGGGTCAAAAGAGTCGTAGGTCTTACCGGTACACCTTCTCCCAACGGCATGATGGACTTGTTTGCACAGTTTAAGTGCCTGGATATGGGACTTCGCCTTGGCAGATTCATTACCCAGTACAGGAACTGCTACTTTTTGCCGGACCGCATGAATGGCCAGATTGTTTATTCCTATAAGTTAAGGCCCGGAGCTGAGAAGCAGATCTATGACAAGATTTCGGATATCACTATTTCCATGAAAGCAATGGATCACTTAAAGATGCCGGAGCTTATTGAAAACAGATACCCAGTCTACATGGATGAGTCAGAAGCTGCCCTTTATGACGAGATGCGTGAGGACCTTATTCTTCCTTACAAAGAAAACGAAGCCATCACTGCAGCAAATGCAGCAGCCCTTTCCGGGAAGCTTTGTCAGATGGCAAATGGCGCTGTTTATTCTGAGGCAGGAGAAGCAGTTCACATTCATGACCGAAAACTTGAAGCTTTGGAGGATATTATCGAAGCGGCTCAGAGCCCGATCCTTTTATGTTATTGGTTTAGGCACGACCTTGAGAGAATCGAGGCAAAGCTCAAAGAACTGAAGGTATCTTTTGCCAGAATCGTAACAGAGGAGAATATTCGCAACTGGAATAATGGAAAGTACCAGGTTGGCCTTATTCATCCTGCATCTGCCGGTCATGGTTTGAATTTACAGCAGGGTGGAAACACCATTGTTTGGTTTGGCCTTACATGGTCGCTTGAATTATACCAGCAGACAAATGCGAGACTTTGGCGTCAGGGTCAGAGCAGTAAAACCGTTGTGGTACAGCACATTGTAACTGCCGGAACCATTGATGAGGATATTTTGGATGCATTAACAAGTAAGGATGCAAGCCAGAACCGACTTATCAATGCTGTGAAGGCACATCTGTAAATGAGCCTATTTTGGCCGAGTCAATCAGAGTCAATCCGAGGATTTTTAATATCGGAGGTACTCATATGAGCAACTTAAACACTTGTGATCCTTATGAGCAGCTAGCAAACGCGATTGTAATTGCTGCAGCAAAGGACTACCGAGCTGCCATAAAGAAGCTGGCCAGAGGACGAAAATGCCAAGCTGCCCTTGATATGAAAGAAGAATGCTTGCGGTTTTTTCGCTCTGGCTGGTTTAAGGCTCTAACTGAAATCGATCCGGAGTACCTGATTAAGAAGCTGGACGAGGAGGTAGAGCAATGACAGCAAAAGAATACTTAAACCAGGCATATCGCTTGGAACATTTTATTAGACTGGAAAAAGAGGAGATCGAATATTGGCAGGAAATTGCCTGCAGCGTATCCTCTCCTGGATTTGAAGAACACTTCAATGCTACCCGTAATACTGAGGCGCCTTTTGTGAAAACCATTTATAAAATCATGGAATACCAGGATGAGCTAAATAAGAAGCTTAATAAGCTCATCAAATTGAAGGAAGAGATTAAACAGGTCATTGATGCGGTGGAAGATAACGACGAACGTGCAGTATTGCAATATCGCTACCTTAAGAATTACTCATGGGCCCGCATTGGTGATTTGCTGGTAGCAGATGAGCGCACAGTACGTAGATGGCACAATAAGGCTTTAGCACATGTGGTAATCCCGGACAATCCTACGATTATTTAAAATGTGCCGGAAATGTCCAACTATGCCCAGGTTGCCATAGTGTTATAGTAAAATCAGCAAAACAGGATACAGGAAAGCGCAAACGGCCCCGTTGGAAAAACCACCGGGGTCTTTGTTATGCCCTGGCCCCTAGAAAGGAGGAGCCCCATGCCACGTAAACCCATGAAGCCCTGTGCTATCCCCGGTTGTCCCAACCTGACGGAAGGACGGTACTGTGAAAAGCATCAGCGGCAAGAGAACAAGCGCTACGAGAAGTATGACAGAGATCCTGCTGTACGCCGTAGGTATGGACGTGTTTGGAAGCGCATCCGCGACAGCTACGTTAAGACGCATCCTTTTTGTGAGCTTTGTTATGAGAAGGGTGTGATCGTACCAGTTGAGGAAGTGCATCACAAGGTGCCGCTTGCTGAAGGAGGAACTCACGAGCGAAGCAATCTTATATCTTTGTGCAAGAGCTGTCACTCAAAGATACATGCTGAGCGTGGAGATCGTTGGAGTAAAACAAAAGAACATCATTATTAGGAGTGATGGTCGTGACAATCAAAGTAAAAACTTTTTGAAATATTATTTTGTGTTTTTGTCTGCGTGACAGTCGTGACGGTAGGGGGAGTAAAATCTCTACAGCTTAGCCTTCCCGCCAACGGCGTCGGGGTCAAACGCGCAAAATTCCGATTTCAAATGGGGTATTAAACCCACTAAACGTTAATTTATATGAAAGCAGGTGCAGGTATGGCCAAAGATGGTACAGCCAGAGGTGGTGCTAGGTACGGTGCAGGCCGAAAACCGAAGCCCCTGGCGGATAGAGTTATGGCTGGTGAGTCGGCAAAGGCAATTGAGCTGCCGGAGCCACCAGTATTTGAGGGAGCAGATGTCCCTCCGGTGAAGGAATATTTGAAAGCAAAGCAGAAGGCCGGAAAAGACCTCTGCGCAGCGGAAGTTTATGAAGAAACTTGGCGTTGGCTTAAGGACAGAGGGTGCGAGAGGCTTGTAAATACACAGCTTATTGAGCAGTACGCCATGAGCGTATCTCGCTGGATCCAGTGTGAGGAGTGCATTAGTGAGTTTGGTTTTCTTGCTAAGCACCCGACGACCGGAAATGCAATCGCGTCACCTTATGTATCCATGAGCCAGCAGTATATGAAACAGGTGAATCAGATCTGGTACCAAATCTTCCAGGTGGTGAAGGAGAATTGCTCGCAGCCTTTCTCAGGAAACACACCACAGGATGATGTGATGGAGAGACTTCTGATGACCCGGAAAGGAATGTAAATTGTGAACACAAACAAAATTACACATATGGAAATGGTAGCGGTTGAAAAGCTGGTGCCATACGTAAACAACGCCCGAACTCATAGCCCGGAGCAGATCACAAAACTTCGATCTTCTCTTCGTGAGTTCGGGTTTATTAATCCCGTCATCATTGATAAGGACTACGGGGTAATCGCCGGTCATGGGAGACTCATGGCCGCAAAAGAGGAAGGCATCAAAGAGGTGCCTTGTGTATTAGTTGATTACCTGACGGAGGCCCAGAAGAAAGCCTACATCATTGCAGATAACAGATTCGCTCAGGATGCTGGCTGGGATGAAGAGCTCTTACGTATCGAGATCGAGTCCTTGCAGGCAGAGGCATTTGATGTTTCGCTTACTGGTTTTGAGGATCAGGAGATTGCGGACCTTTTTGCAGGTGATAATGACACCGGTGCTGAGGATGATGATTTCGATTTAAATGATGCTCTTGAAAAAGCTGCCTTCGTTGAAAGAGGTGACATCTGGACGGTGGGCCGACACAGACTTATGTGCGGAGACGCCACAAGCGCTGATGATGTTGCGGCTCTTATGGATGGAAAGAAAGCAAACCTGGTTGTAACGGATCCTCCGTATAACGTAGCCTTTGAAAGCTCTGATGGTCTTTCCATTAAGAACGACAAGATGGCCGGGGATAAGTTCTATGAGTTTTTACTCTCTGCATTTAAGAACATGGCTGATCATCTGGAGAAGGGTGGCGCCGCTTATGTGTTCCATGCAGATACGGAAGGTCTTAATTTCAGAAAGGCATTCATTGATGCCGGCTTCCATTTATCCGGGTGCTGCATCTGGGTGAAGAACTCGATGGTCCTTGGAAGAAGCGATTACCAGTGGCAGCATGAGCCGGTGCTTTATGGCTTCCTTCAAAATGGTAAACACTTCTGGAGCTCCAAGGCCGGCAGAAGCCAGACCACCATTTGGAACTTTGATAAGCCAAAGAAGAATAAGAACCATCCGACCTCAAAGCCGCTGGATCTTCTTGCATATCCTATTGGTAATTCCAGTCAGGAGAATGCGGTTGTAATCGATACCTTTGGTGGTTCCGGGTCAACGCTGATGACCTGCGAGCAGACAAACCGTATCTGTTTCATGATGGAGCTTGATGAGAAATACGCATCGGTTATCCTTCGCCGCTATGTGGAGGACACCGGCGATGAAGAGAATGTTTTTGTTATCCGAGATGGCAAAAAGCTCATGTATTCGGACCTTGTGATGCAGGTTGATTTTCCTGATTAATGTTGCATATAAAGCTTGCTATTTACAGCCTTCAGAGTGATATATGTACATACCAAAAAAGAAGGAGGTACATAGCATGGTACTTTATTACAACTTAAAAGGATCAGAAAGAAAGCCCTTAGTAAAAGCAATCGAGGAGATCACCGGAGTTAAAAGCAAATACTTAGGTCCTCCGAGCATGTCTTACCAGATCGGGGATTACAACGTCGATAAGGAAGGAACTTTAAGCTGGCCGGATTTAAACGATGCGGATCCTGAGTTCTTAGAACAAAGGGAAAAGATGATAGAGCAGCTTTCAGAGCTTGGCTTTAAATGGGAATATCCAGGATATGAGGACGAGGATGCTACAGAGCTTAGCATTTCGATTCCGCTTGAGAAGGTGGATGTAGGAAATCTACTTCACCTTCTTGAGGCAAAGGGAGAGCTCATAAAGAAGGCCCTTGGAATTGAGAACACCTTCATCCAGGAAGAAGATGAGAAGGTCACATTTCCTTGGTTTACGGATTTGACGCCGGAGGAGGTAGCGACCTACACAAAGTTCATCGCAGCACTTTGCGAGATGAGCATTAAGCAAAAGCGAGTAACCGCAAAAGCCAAGGAAGTGGAGAATGAGAAATACGCCTTCAGGTGTTTCCTTTTAAGGCTTGGCTTTATCGGGGATGAGTACAAGGCAGACCGAAAGATTTTACTTTCAAAGCTGGATGGATCCGCAGCATTCAAGTGCGGACACAAGAAAGGCGGTGAAGAGTAATGAGGAATGCAAGACCTGATGAAGTAAAAGCTTTAAGAGACCGCTATCCGGTAGGTACCAGAATAGAGCTTGTGGAAATGGATGATGCGCAGGCCCCGCCTACCGGAACAAAGGGTACGGTGTATGGGGTTGATGATACCGGAAGCATCCTGGTTTCATGGGACAATGGCAGCCAATTAAACGTGATTTTTGGTGTGGATATTATTCGAAAAACTACAGATAAATAGCTTGCTATTATGTGCTTTTAGAGTGATATATGTACATACCAAAAGAAAAGGAGGCCAAAAGCCATGAAAAGAATTGAGATTTTAGACAAAGCAGCAGAAATCGGAATGAAGCACAAAGACATCAACGTAAACCCTACCTTCAGCCAGGCATACTTCTACAGCCTTGAAGCAGGAAACGACCTTATAAACTTCGGTGAGGTCATTTGGGATTACGACATTGACCCGATTTTGGAAAACTGCAGAAGGTTCGGAATTGAAGCCTTTACCATTTCAAGTACCTTCTCAAGCCTGATCCTTACAATCGCAGAGCTTCAGAAAAGAGGATGCAAGCTCGACGGCCTGGTTGAGATCAACAGCCGCTACGATGACTGGAGAGCAGGCCTTGATGGAAGCGAAAGAAGAAAAGAAAGAATTCCCGCTTTCAAGATGAGCTTATAAGGAGGTGCCAAGATGAACAGACTTTGGAAAGAAGGAACCATAGGAATTCCGGTTAAGGGAGGCAAAACAAAGATAGCTCACTACTGGGCTAAGGTTTACGACGAAGGCAGCGAGTACGGCATCAATGAAGGCAGGATTTCAAAGCTTCGGATCACCATTGACGGAGAGACGGTTGTGAATTACGACAGAGGCTGGGATGTTGAGCCAGACGAAAACAACGAAGCGGCGATGATTGCTTACAGCATTTGCTTACAAGAATATAACTAGGGCGCACATGGGAAAGCGGCCAGGCCAGGAAACTGGCCTCTTTCTCGTATGCACCGTAGAGAGAGGAGTTTTGAACTTGAAGAAAAAACAATTTGAATATATACCGTCCAGGTTCATGCTTGAGGACTCCTATTATGATGAGGAGCTTGCAGATTTTGCGGTGATGTTCATTGAGTCCTTGTGCCACACGAAAGGAACCTGGGCTGGTAAACCCTTTAAGCTGCTCGACTGGCAGCGACAAATAATTCAAGATTTGTTTGGCATTGTAAAGCCAAATGGATACAGGCAATTTAATACGGCCTACATTGAAATACCGAAAAAGAATGGAAAGAGCGAACTTGCTGCGGCAGTCGCTCTTTTACTTTGCTGTGGAGACGGTGAGCAGCGAGCTGAGATTTATGGCTGTGCTGCGGATCGTGGTCAGGCAACCATTGTATTTGACGTTGCGGCAGATATGGTGAGAATGTGCCCGGCTTTAAATAGGAGATGCAAGATACTGGCTTCCCAGAAGCGTATTATCTACACTCCGACAAATAGCTTTTATCAGGTACTAAGTGCGGAGGCTTACTCGAAGCATGGTTTTAATATTCATGGAGTTGTGTTTGATGAGCTTCATACCCAGCCAAACCGTAAGCTTTTTGACGTTATGACAAAGGGCTCCGGTGATGCTCGTATGCAGCCTTTGTACTTTCTTATCACAACTGCCGGAACCGATACAAACTCCATTTGCTATGAAACACATCAAAAGGCAAAGGATATCCTGGAAGGCAGAAAGATTGATCCGACTTTCTACCCGGTGATTTATGGTGCTGGTGAAGACGAAGATTGGACCGATCCTAAGGTGTGGATGAAGAGTAATCCTTCTTTAGGGGAGACGATTGGTATGGATAAGGTTGAAGCTGCATGTGAATCAGCAAAACAAAACCCAGGAGAGGAGAACTCTTTCCGTCAGTTACGCTTGAACCAGTGGGTAAAACAGGCGGTGCGCTGGATGCCAATGGATAAGTGGGATGCCTGTGCGTTTCCTGTAAATGAGGAAATGCTAGAAGGCAGGGTTTGTTATGGAGGACTTGACCTTTCAAGTACAACGGACCTTACCTCATTCTGTTTGGTGTTCCCGCCTGAGGATGAAGAGGAACCGTACTACGTGCTTCCTTATTTCTGGGTTCCGGAGGATACCTTGGAGCTAAGGGTCAAAAGAGATCATGTTCCTTATGATCTTTGGAACAGGCAAGGATACCTTGAAACGACTGAAGGAAATGTTGTGCATTACGGCTATATAGAAAAGTTCATCGAAAGGCTGGGAGAACGATTCAACATCAGAGATATAGCTTTTGATAGATGGGGAGCTACCCAGATGTCGCAGGACCTTGAGAACATGGGATTTACTGTAGTGCCGATGGGCCAGGGCTTTGCTTCAATGAGTCCACCGACCAAGGAGCTGATGAAGCTTACCTTAGAAAGAAAGATAGCTCATGGCGGGCATCCGGTTCTTAGATGGAACATGGATAACATTTTCATTCGAACTGATCCTGCCGGCAACATAAAAGCCGATAAAGCTAAATCAACAGAAAAGATCGACGGTGCCATTGCAATGATCATGGCTCTTGATAGAGCAATTCGCTGTGGCAACGATACCTCAGAGAGCGTCTACGATAGTCGTGGCCTCTTAGTATTTTAGGAAGGATGGTGATGTAGATGGGTTTTCTTAGTGGATTGTTCCGTACCAGGGACGCTCCCACAAATAGAACATCGGGAAGTGCATACAGCTTCTTTATGGGCGGTTCTACCTCTGGTAAGAGAGTAAATGAAAGAACAGCAATGCAGATGACAGCAGTTTATTCCTGCGTAAGGATCCTGTCAGAAGCGATAGCTGGACTTCCGCTTCATGTATATAAGTACAACGAAAACGGTGGTAAGGAAAAAGCAGTGGACCATCCACTATACTTTTTGCTTCACGATGAGCCAAATCCTGAAATGACAAGCTTTGTTTTTAGGGAAACGCTCATGACACATTTGCTGCTTTGGGGTAATGCTTATGCACAGATTATTAGAAATGGAAAGGGCGAAGTCGTAGCCTTGTATCCGTTGATGCCTGATCGAATGACAGTCAACAGGGCTTCAAACGGCCAGCTTTACTATGAATACCAGGTAAGCAAAGATGATGCACCAACCGTGAATGGAAGCACAGTATTGCTTAAGCCAAGCGATGTGCTGCACATACCCGGTCTTGGATTTGATGGCCTTGTAGGGTACTCGCCAATTGCAATGGCTAAAAATGCGATTGGTATGGCAATTGCCTGTGAGGAGTATGGGGCTAAGTTCTTTGCTAATGGCGCAAATCCATCCGGTGTTCTTGAACATCCTGGAACCTTAAAGGATCCGGGTAGAGTGAGAGATAGCTGGAACTCAGCATTCGGTGGAAGCGGAAATGCCCACAAGGTTGCTGTCTTAGAGGAGGGGCTAAAGTACACACCTATTTCCATTAGTCCAAACGAAGCACAGTTTTTGGAAACAAGAAAATTTCAGATTGATGAGATAGCTCGAATTTTCAGAGTACCTCCCCATATGGTGGGGGACCTTGAGAAGTCGAGCTTTTCTAATATTGAGCAGCAGTCTCTTGAGTTTGTGAAGTACACACTGGACCCTTGGGTATCCAGATGGGAACAGGCGATTGCTCGTTCATTATTTTCTCAGACTGAAAAAACCACATACTTCATCAAGTTCAATGTGGATGGCCTGCTTCGAGGTGATTATCAGTCACGAATGAATGGTTATGCCACTGCTAGGCAGAATGGCTGGATGTCTGCAAATGACATTAGAGAGCTTGAAAACTTGGATCGAATTTCTGCTGAAGAAGGTGGAGATTTGTATCTCGTAAATGGCAACATGCTTCCGCTAAAAGACGCGGGTGCTTTTGCAAATACAAGTGATGACGGAAAGGAGGAAACATCCAATGAAGAACAAGAAGTTCTGGGTGTGGAGGAATCAAGCAGACAAAAACGCACCAGAGGCAAGAGTACTGGAACTTAATGGCACGATTGCTTCAGAGAGTTGGTTTGACGATGATGTGACACCACAAATGTTTAAGGACGAGCTATTTGCTGGCGAGGGTGATATCACCGTTTGGATCAATTCGCCGGGAGGTGATTGTATTGCTGCTTCCCAGATTTATTCCATGCTGATGGATTACAAAGGCAATGTCACAGTCAAGATTGACGGTATTGCAGCGAGTGCTGCTTCCGTTATTGCTATGGCAGGTACCACAGTGCTTATGGCACCGACAGCGCTTTTGATGATTCATAACCCTGCAACTATGGCATTTGGTGACCACAACGAAATGCAGAAGGCAATTGAGATGCTTTCAGAAGTAAAAGAAAGCATTATCAATGCCTATGAGCTTAAGACTGGACTTTCGCGTGCTAAGTTAGACCATCTTATGGAGGACGAAACTTGGATGAATGCGAAGAAGGCAATTGAGCTTCGTTTCGCTGATGGAATGCTTGAGGACGAGAAGAAGATGAGTGCTGATGTTGGTGCTTATCAGTTCTCTTCAAAGCAGGTAGAAAACGCACTGTTAAACAAGATAACAGAAAAGACACAGGTTTCTGAACCTAAAAAAGTTGAACTAGAAGTAACTGGCAGATCCGTAGACGAGCTTATGGATCGCCTTAATCTCATGAAATATTAGGAGGATTTGACATGACTATTAATGAACTTCGCGAGAAGCGTGCAGTACAGTGGGAGGCTGCTAAAGAATTTTTGAATTCCCATAGAAACGAAAAGGGCACTCTTTCTGTAGAGGACGATGCTGCGTATACAAAGATGGAGGCAGAGATTGCTGACCTTGGTAAGGAAATCGCCAGACTTGAGCGCCAGGAGGCTATGGATGCCGAGCTTGCAAAGCCGGTGAATAAACCTATTACCGCTAAGCCTATGACAGCGGGAATTGTTAAGGAGGATGAAAAGATGGGACGTGCGAGCGATGAATACCGCAGCAATTTCTGGAACGCTATGCGTTCTAAGGCACCAATGCCTGGAGTAATCAATGCGCTTCAGGAGGGTACTGATTCTGAGGGTGGTTATTTAGTGCCTGATGAATTCGAGCATACTTTGGTGGAGGCACTTGAGGAGGAGAATATCTTTAGAAAGCTTGCTCACATCGTAAAAACAGAATCTGGTGAAAGAAAGATTCCTGTTGTTGCAGCTAAGGGTAGCGCAAACTGGATCGACGAAGAAGGTCCTTATGTAGAGTCTGATGATGAATTCGGTCAGGTTTCTATCGGGGCATATAAGCTTGGAACAACCATCAAGGTTTCTGAAGAGCTTATCAATGACTCTGTATTCGACCTTGAGGGTTATATCTCTAAGGAGTTTGCAAGACGTATCGGTAACAGAGAAGAGGATTCCTTCTTCAATGGCGATGGCTCTGGTAAGCCACTTGGTGTCCTTGCGGCAAAAGGTGGTGCTGAGCTTGGTGTAACTGCAGCTTCTGCAACTGCAATTACTGCCGACGAGCTTATCGACCTTTTCTACAGCCTTAATGCACCGTATCGTAAGAACGCTGTATGGGTGCTTAATGATGCAACAATTAAGGCAATCAGAAAGCTTAAGGACAACAACGGTAACTACTTATGGCAGGAATCTTTAACTGTCGGTGCACCTGGAACAATCCTTGGTAGACCAGTGTTTACTTCTTCTTATATGCCTACTATCGCAGCAGGCAAGAAGGTCATTGTATTTGGTGATTTCAACTACTACTGGATTGCAGATCGTCAGGGTAGAAGCTTCAAACGCCTTAACGAGCTTTATGCAGCAACAGGTCAGGTTGGCTTCATTGCAAATCAGAGAGTGGATGGAAAGCTTATCCTTCCTGAAGCAATCAAGGTGCTTGCTATGAAGTCTGGCTCTGCATCCTAAGAGAACTAATGCGGGGAGTGAAAATCTCCCCGTAGACTTTTAAGGAGGGAGAATATGTTAGTCACACTTGAAGAAGCAAAAACATATTTGCGTGTGGATAGTTCAGATGAAGATAGTCTGATTGAGCAGATCATACAAACTTCTGAAAAGTTGTGTGCTGATGTTGCAAGGCTTAATGCAGATGAGATTTTAGAAGAAGCAGCAAGTACAAAGCTGGCTGTGCTTTATGCGATTGCTTATATGTATGAGCATCGTGAGGAGGCAGACCATAAGGCGTTAACATTATCCCTTCGCTCGCTTCTATTTGGAGTGCGTAAGGAGGGGTTCTGATGAATGTGGCGTTGCTAAACACCAGAATAATAATTCAGAAAAATGCTATAACCAGTGATAAGATAGGAAACCATAAAAATGTGTGGGAGGATTATTTTTCCTGCTATGCAACAATAAATGGTGAGAGTGGTAGCGAAGCAAACCGAGCTGGGGAGACCTTAGAAAATCACAACATGGCTGTGACGGTTAGGTATTGTAGTGAAACTGCAAAGATTGAACCTACAACACATCGCATTCTTTTTAATGGCGAGATTTACAACATTACTTCAGTTGACCATATGAACTACAAGCATAAATCGCTGAAAATCTGGTGTCAGAAGGTGAGGAGGTAATCATGGCAAGTGATCGGGTAAAGATTGATGGCATGGCTGCTGCAATTATGAAGGGACTGGAGGAGTACGCTGAGGTTGCTACATCGGATTTGAAGGCATCAGTAAGAAAAGCCGGCTCCAACGTAAGGAAGGACATTCAGGCGAATGCGCCAAAGAAAACAGGTGCCTATTCGAAAAGTTGGTCAGTAAAGACCACAAAAGAAACATCGAATACTTTGGAACTTACTGTGTATTCACCAAAGAAGTATCAGCTTGCACATTTGCTAGAATATGGTCATGCAAAAAGAGGTGGAGGTCGTACAAAGGCACAACCTCATATAGCACCTGCTGAAGAAGCAGCAATTAGTCAGCTCGAAAGAGATATCAAAAGGTCGCTGGGAGGTTAAGGATGGAAACGCTAATTAAAGTATTGGAGGCGGTAGGATTACCTTTTGCATACGATCATTTTGCAGAAGGCGAAAGTCCGGAGCCGCCTTTTATTTGTTATCTGACACCCGGAAGCGATAACTTTGCCGCTGATGGGCAGGTCTACTTTAAAATTGATGATTATCATATTGAGCTTTATACCGATTTCAAAGACTTAGCGGTAGAAGCAAAGATGGAGGAGGCACTTGATGCAGCCTCCATTTTTTATAACAAGTCTGAAACCTGGATCGAGTCAGAAAAGCTGTACGAGGTCCTTTATCAATTTGAACTGGAGGTAAATAACAATGGCGAATAAGAAAAACAAGGTAAAGTTCAATATCCGCAACGTGCATTATGCAAAGCTTACCATCGGTGAAGATGGAAGCATTACCTACAGCACTCCGGTTGCAATGCCCGGTGCTGTTTCTCTTTCTCTGGATCCAAATGGAGAGCCTTCTGTTTTCTATGCAGACGGCTACGCATATTACACCATTTCGAATAACCAGGGATACGAAGGTGACCTGGAACTTGCGATGGTTCCTGAGTCCTTTCGGACGGACATCCTTAAGGAAACGATGGATGACAACAGTGTCCTTATTGAAGATGCAACGGTGGAAACAGAAAAGTTTGCACTGCTGTTTGAGTTTGATGGTGATGTGAAGAAGATTCGTCATGTGCTTTATAGCTGTGTGGCATCCAGACCGACCATTGAGTCTTCCACCAAAGAAGATGAGATCGAAGTCAAGACAGAAACGCTCACCATTACAGCAAGCCCTCTTTCCGGCGGATATGTAAAAGCACGTACTTCGGATGCAACTTTGGAAACTGCCTACAACTCATGGTACGAAAAGGTGTATCTGCCTAAGGATATGCTGCCTGCAGGAGGTGAGGCTTAATGGGACTGACTAAGACAATAGAAATTGATGGAAAGCAGGTGCCGTTTAAGGCATCTGCTGCGATTCCGCGTATTTACAGAATCAAGTTTCACAGGGATGTGTATAAGGATCTTGCCGCACTGGAAAAGGTCGTAGGAAAGAATGCAGAAGAGAACTCAAACCTGGATATGTTCTCACTTGAGATGTTTGAAAATATTGCCTATATCATGGCTAAACACGCAGATCCGTCTATTCCCGATACACCTGAGGAGTGGCTTGATAATTTCAACACCTTTTCAATTTATCAGGTGCTGCCAAAAATTATCGAACTTTGGGGTCTTAATGTTCAGACGGATGTTCAGTCTAAAAAAAACTTCGCGCAACTGAACGCCAGATGACAACACCTCTTTTCCTGCTTCGATGCGTTCAGCTTGGGATATCGATTCGAGATCTTGACCTGCTTACCATCGGTATGGTGAATGATATGTTCGCGGAAAGCAGAAACGATGAATATCCGTATCGTGAAATTGCAGGCCAGGATGAATTCGATAATTTCTAAAGGCTGGAGGGAGGTGCTAT
>OBLI01000904.1_pt1 | contig 30686 bp, 32 predicted proteins | sample 1519701 | NCBI WGS metagenome assembly OBLI01 (sample SAMEA3663005, study PRJEB22513) | pig gut metagenome | biome: pig gut; feature: pig-associated habitat; material: faeces | place: France | collected 2012 | reverse complement strand
AGGGCGAGGGTCCACCCGTTCCCATCCCGAACACGGAAGTTAAGCTCGCTTCTGCCCACGATACTTGGCTGGAGACGGCCCGGAAAAATAGGTAGCGCCAACACAGAGAAGGCACCCAACAGGGTGTCTTTTCTTTTTTGAAAATAGGATATGAATGTGGCCGCAGAAAGTGTATTCTGCGGTCGCATTCCTTATTTTCCAAAATGCAATGTGGATTTTTTGGCGTCTATGCAGAAAACCAGAGCGCTCCTGTGCAAGCGTATTGAAGCTTTGCCATATCCCTATCCGATGAAACGCTGCGGCGTTCTTATTGCCTGCGGGGCGAAGCAGGCAATATTCATGCCTGCGGCGGCCTTGGATTTGCAGTTAATAATAAATGCTCCCTGTTGGGTTTGTGCCTAACAGGGAGCATTGCTTTTGAAATTCATTGTGAAAATGCTTGGTGTGTTCTCCGCAGCCGCAGCAGAAAGAAGACCGACAGCCCCAGACACAGCAGCTCCGAAATGAGAGGCGCAAACCAGATGGAGCTGCCGCCGAAGACCGCCGCCAGCAGAAGCAGAATGCTGCCCTGCAGGATCAGCCCTCGACCGGTGGAGATGGCCACCGCCGGCACGGGTCGCTCCATGGCGGTGAGAAAGCCGGCAATGTAAATGTTGAAGCCCACCGGCAGGTAGCACAGGCTGTAGCGGCGGAAGGCGTCTGTGGAGAAGGCGAGCATCTGCGGCTCAGCCTCCGGTAAGAACATGCCGATCAGTGCCGGAGCTGCTAAAAACAGCGCCGTGAAGCACACGGCAGCGACGCCGCACATGGTGCGCAGCCCGTAGCCCAGGAGTTTGCCGATGGCGGCGCTATCCCCCCGCCCGTTTTGAAAGCTGATGAGGGGCTGGCTGCCCTGGCTTATGCCCATGGTGATGTTGATGACCAGTGTGTTGGCATAGGCGATGATGGTGTAGGCCACCAGCCCGTCGGTGCCGATGCAGCGTAGGATCGTGTGGTTAAAGAGAAAGATCATCAGGCCGTTGCACAGCTCCGTCAGGCCGTCGGAAATGCCGATGGGCAGCAGCCGCCGGTATATCTTCCAGTCCATGCGGAAGCGCACGGGGTGGAAGGTGGTGTACTTGCCGAAGAAATGGGTCATGTAAATGACGCAGGTGAGCAGCTGACTCACGCCTGTGGCTGCCGCGGCGCCCCAGATGCCCATGTCCCAGTGAAAAATAGCCAGATAATCCAGCACACAGTTGGTCACGCAGCCCACGCACACAGTGATGAGCGCCAGCCGCGGCCGCCCGTCCGTCTTCACCAGAACCTCCAAATTATAGGAGATCATAAAGCACACGGCGAAGGGCGCCAGACCCTGCAAATAATGTATGGTATATTCCAGTGTAAGTTCATCCGCCCCCAGCAGCAGGGCAAAAGGCTTCGTGAACACCAGCACCAGAATGGAGATCGTGATGCCGATCACCGCAAGGGTCACCAGGTTCTGCGAAAAGAGCTTGTTAGCGCTCTGCGCATTTTTTTGCCCCAGCAGATAGGCAATGATGGTGGAGGTGCCCACGGCGAAGATCACCGCTATTGAAAATAGTAGATTAATAAAGGGCACGGACAGATTCACGGCGCTCATGGCGTATTCCCCTACGCCTCTGGCCACGAACAGGCCGTCCACAATGGAGTATAGGGAGAAGACCATGAGGGAGGCCACCGTGGCTGTGGAGAAACGGAAGAATTGCTTGCGTAAACTTTGCTGTTCCTGCATTTTGGATGAAAATTCCTTTCCTTTCAGCGGCGTACCGCATTTCATTTTTCCCAAAAATATTATATCAGAGGAAAAATCGTTCGTCAAGATGGGCTATTGCGAAGTAAAAGGAGGTGGAGTATAATAGAAAAAAAGGAGGGCTACCATGAAAGTATATGTGATGGATGCGTTTTCTGACCGGATATTCGGCGGCAATCAGGCCGGCGTGGTTCTGGCGGATAAAACGCTGGAGCCAGCTGTGATGCAGCAGGTGGCTGCGGAGCTGAAGCACTCGGAGACCGTGTTTGTGCGGCAGGAGGCAGAGGGCGTCCGGCTGCGGTACTTCACCCCTGCCGGCGAGGTGGAGCTGTGCGGCCACGCCACCGTGGGCGCCTTTGCCCTGCTGCGGAAGCTGGATAAGATCGGCGACGGCGTACACAAAGCGCTCACCTTGGCCGGCGCGCTGGAGATCGAAGTGGCCGGCGACACCGTATGGATGGACATGGCGCCGCCGAAGACGCTGGGCGTGCTGCCGGAGGAGAGCTGGGCGGAGCTGTACGAGGCCTACGGCCTGACCCTGGCAGACCGGCCTGCTCAGCTGCAGCCGGAGATCGTGAGCACGGGTCTTGCCGACATCATGATGCCCGTGCGGGATCACGAAACGCTGATGCGGGCAGAGCAGAATGAGAAAGCCGTGACGGCGCTTTCCAGACGCTTTGAAGTCACGGGTGTGCATATGTTCTGCCTTGGCGATGAAGCGGTGTACTGCAGCAATTTCGCGCCGCTGTATGACATCCCCGAAGAATGCGCCACCGGCACCAGCAACGGCGCCCTGACGTATTATTTATATGAGCGGGGCTTGGTTGCGCCGGAGACGGAGAACCTGTTTTTGCAGGGCGAACACATGGGACGCCCCTCCCGCATCCGCAGCCGCCTGACGGAAAAGGACGGCGCCGTGAAGGTGCGCATCGGCGGGCAGGCCGTGATGAGCCTTGCAGGCGAAATGGATCTGTAAGGCATACTTGCTATTGCCATGTCGATATGCTATAATCGACAGGTAATTTGAAAATGTGCAGGAGGCAGCTTTATATGAAGGCAGCACTTGTTATCATGGCCGCCGGTCTTGGCTCCCGCTACGGCGGCAACAAGCAGCTGGACGGCGTCGGCCCCGCAGGGGAGACCTTGATGGAGTATTCCATCTATGACGCCATTCGGGCGGGTTTTACCAAGATCGTGTTCGTCATCAAGCCCGGCATGGAGGAGATGATGCGCCGCACCTGCGGGGACTATGTAGCCCGCCGCACGGCGCGAAACGGCGAACCGGTGGAGGTGTGCTACGCGGTGCAGGATTTTTCCGGCCTGCCGGACTTTTATACCCTGCCGCCGGAGCGGGTGAAGCCGTTTGGTACGGGGCACGCTATGCTCTGCGCCCACTCCTGCGTCAGTGAGCCGTTCTGCGTCATAAACGCCGACGACTACTACGGCGTGGACGCCTACGCCATGCTCTATGAGCAGCTGCAGCGTCTGCCGGAGCAGGGGCGCGCCGCCATGGTGGGCTATCTGCTGAAAAACACTGTCAGCGAGCGAGGCACCGTGTCTCGGGGCGTTTGTCGGGTGGAGAACGGCCGCCTGCTGGGGATAAAGGAAACGCTGAAGATTCGGCAGGAGCCGGACGGCACCATTATTGACGAAGCGGAGGGCGTGCTGCCTGCCGACGCGGTGGTTTCCATGAATTTCTGGGGCTTTGCGCCTTCATTTTTCAAGGAAATGCAGCAGTATTTCTATGATTTCCTGCGCAATGAGGCGCGGGATAATAGCAAGGCCGAGTGCATGCTGCCCAGTTTGGTGGGCAAACTCATTGGCGAGGGCAAATTACAAGTCACCGTCCTGCAGTCCCATGACCGCTGGTTCGGCATGACCTATCACGAGGATCGTCAAGCCGTGGTGCAGGCGCTGCAGCGGCTCCATGACAGCGGCGTATACCCCGGAACACTCAGAGACTGAAGCGACATTGTGGAGAGTGAAAATTGATGAGCAGGATGCAAAGAAGGAAACCGTGGTACAAAAAGCCCGCGGGCATATGCGGCATCGCAGCGGCGGTGCTGGTCATTGTGGGTCTGGTGCTGTTTTTCGCGCTGCGAGGCAGCGGCAGTAAGCATCCCGATGTGTCGGATGATCCCTCAGTGGAGGTGCCGGACGGAAAGCAGGACGACATTCCCGCTGATGTGCCCATTGATGAGGAGCCACCGGAGCAGATTGATCCAAACCCCGAGCCGGGAGCAGAGAGCGTTATAAAGGCTGGATCCAACCACGGGAGCTTTACCGCAGCCGGCAGCCTGACTGAGGGACAGAAACAGGCCATTTTCGACTATATGGATTCCTATTATTCGTCTCTGGCGGGCTTGGCCGTGAAAGAAGTGGGGAACCCCTTCTATGGCTCTGACATTGCAAGCAGGGAAAAGGGCGCATGGAACACCATAATAGATGTGCGCAAGAGCGCCTTGGAGGATCTCTCCGCCAGCAACTATAGCTTCACCCTGCGGGTGACGGGGGTAAACACCTCGGACGGAACGGCGCATGTCGCGCTCATTGAGGATAATACCCAGCAGTTCAGAGCCTTGAGCGTCCTGACGGAGCAGTTCAATGTGGCTCATAACTTTTGGCTGAAACGGGACGGCTCTTTGTGGAAGGTGTCTGACCACAAGTGCAATAACGGCCTGTTCTATTCCTATAAGCATGACAGTTCTGCCGGCAGAGACGGCCGCTATAGCACCATCATGTCCTATATCACCCAGCGCCACAGTCAGTTTGATGCGCAGGGAAATTCCCCCGCTGTGACCTGTGATAACACCTATGACCGCACGGCGGCCTACAACTACATGATGAAGTGGGTGGGCGCCCGCAATTCCAATTGGACAAAATTCGACGATTGGGGCGGAAACTGCCAGAATTTTGCTTCCCAGGTCCTGACCGCCGGCGGTATCCCCATGAACAGCCGCTGGTACTGGAAGTCCGCCGGGGATGTGACTTCCTCGTGGATCAACGTGGGCGGCTTCACGGATTATGCCGCTTCTGCCTCCGCAACAGAGATGGTCTGCGATGCCAACGCCAACTATTATGACGGCGACGTAGGCGACGTGCTGCTGATCGGCATTGAAAACGCCAGAAGCCACGCCACAGTCATCAGCGCCGTGGTGAAGGACGACGCAGGCAGAACGGTGGATTACCTCCTCTGCTCCAATACGAACGACCTGCGGAATTTCCCCGCCGGTGCATACCACTCTTCCAACCAGCGTCTGTTCCGCATTTTCGGCTGGAACAATGGATAAGTAATTTGTTTTTGCGATGTAATAAGGGCACCGGCTTTTGCCGGTGCCCTCTTTCCGCTTGCGGGAGCGTCAGTTGCACTCCTTGGCCTGCTTGTTCTGCTCCTGGTTCTGGTTCTTATTTTGATTCTGATTCTGGTTCTGATTTTTGTTCTGGTTGTTCTTAGCCATTGTCAGCACCTCCTTTTTGTACCTGTGTACGGCTTTAGTGTGGCATAACGCGGAAGAAATATACAAAAAACAGGCAAAAAGATGTTGACATCCGCGCGGCTGGGTGCTACAATACCATAGGAAAACAAAGAAGGCAGGATGCATCCGCCTCACCTCCAGCCACCGGCAAAGAGGTCAATAGCGTAAGACAATTCCGTTTGCGGAGTCGGTTTGGGCTATGCGGGTGCTTTCGGCATCCGTGTTTTTATTTTTGAATGGAGGTGTTTCGGCCATTAGCAAGCTGCAGCATGAATTGAACGAGGAGATCCGCGACAAAGAGATCCGCCTCATCGGTGAGACCGGCGAGCAGATGGGCATTGTTTCCTCTGAGGAGGCTCTGCGCATTGCAGATGAGCGTGGGTTGGATCTGGTGAAAATTTCTCCGCAGGCAGTGCCCCCCGTGTGCAAGCTGATGAACTACGGCAAGTACAAGTTCGAGCAGAGCAAGCGGGAAAAGGAAGCCAGAAAGAACCAGCATGTGGTGGAGATCAAGGAGATTCGGATGTCCCCGGGCATTGATGTGGGCGATTTCAACACCAAGCTGAAAAACGCCCAGAAGTTCCTGGCAGACGGCAACCGTGTAAAGGTTTCCGTGCGTTTCCGCGGCCGTGAAATGGCGCATACGGAGATCGGTCGGGATCTGCTGAACAAGTTTGCCGAGCAGTGCGCCGAGACAGCAACATTGGAAAAGGCTGCCAAAATGGAGGGGCGGAATATGTCCATTTTCCTCTCTCCCAAAGCAGGCAAGTAATTCGCGTTTCCGCCACGGGGCGGAGAATATACGGAAGGAGTATTTATCATGCCTAAACTGAAGACCCATAGCGGCGCAAAGAAGCGCTTCAATCTGACGAAGTCCGGTAAGGTCAAGAGAGCTCGTGCTTTCAAGAGCCACATCCTGACCAAGAAGGACACCAAGCGTGGCCGTCGCCTGCGCACCGGCACCTATGCCGACTGCACCAACGAGGCGACCATCCGCAAGATGATCCCTTACAAATAATTGACGGAATCGTTAGAATAGGAGGCAAGAACAAATGGCAAGAGTTAAAGGCGCAATGATGGCGCGTAAAAGAAGAAATAAGACCCTGAAGCTGGCCAAGGGTTACTGGGGTGCCAAGTCCAAGCACTTCAAGATGGCCAATGAGCAGGTCATGAAGTCCCTGACCTACGCCTATGTCGGTCGCCGGCTGAAGAAGCGCGACTTCCGTCAGCTGTGGATCACCCGCATCTCCGCCGCCTGCAAGCAGAACGGCATGAACTATTCTACCTTCATGCACGGCCTGAAGGTGGCCGGCATCCAGATCAACCGCAAGATGCTCTCTGAGATGGCCATCAACGACGCCGTGGCGTTCGCCGCCCTGTGCGACATCACTAAGAAGGCCTAAGTCTATATTATATCCGCAAAAAGTGCAGTCTCCGGGCTGTACTTTTTCCTTTTTCATCTGTACAATCAAAAAAATTTGCAGTATAATAACAGAAAAATATACCGGGAGGAAACCAGTATGTATTGTGTTCGCAAAGTCAATGATGATTACACATGGATCGGCGCCGACAGCCGGCGTCTGGCCGTGTTTGAGGGCGTCTTCGGCGTGCCCGACGGCGTGTCTTACAACAGCTACCTGCTCCTGGACGAAAAGACCGTCCTGTTTGACACGGTGGACGCCCAGGTGATCCGCCAGTTCCGGGAAAATCTGTACCACGCCCTGGATGGCCGCACCCTGGACTACATCGTGGTCCACCACATGGAGCCGGACCACACCGCCGAGCTGGAGGATCTGGTGCTGCGCTTCCCCCATGTGCAGATCCTTTGCACTGCCATGGCCAAGACCATGATCGGCCAGTTTTTCGGCCATGCCTATGACGATCGCATCCGCGTCTGCAAGGAGGGCGATACCCTCTGCACCGGCCGCCACACCCTGCAATTCGTCATGGCGCCTATGGTCCACTGGCCGGAGGTGATGATGACCTATGACCAAACGGACAAACTCCTGCTGTCGGCGGATGCCTTCGGCAGCTTCGGCGCGCTGAACGGCCGCCTCTTTGCCGATGAGGTGGATTTTGACCGCGACTATCTGGACGAGTGCCGCCGCTATTACACGAATATCGTGGGCAAGTACGGCTCCCAGGTGCAGGCGGTGCTGCAGAAGGCGGCGTCGCTGGACATCACCATGCTCCTGCCCCTCCACGGCTTCGTGTGGCGCAAGGATCTGGCGTATATTCTGGGCAAGCACGACCTTTGGAGCCGCTATGAGCCGGAGGTGCGCGGCGTGATGATCGCCTACGCCTCCATTTACGGCGACACGGAGTGCGCCGCCAACATTCTGGCCTGCCGCCTGGCGGAGCAGGGGGTACGGGTGCAGATGTTTGACACCTCCGTGACTCCGTCCTCCTATGTCCTGTCCGCCGCGTTCCAATACAGCCATCTGGTGTTCGCCGCTCCCACCTACAACGGCGGCGTGTTCATCACCATGGAGGAGCTGCTGCGGGACATCGCCGCCCACGGCCTGCGGGATCGCCGCATGGTGCTGCTGGAAAACGGCTCCTGGGCGCCTGCCAGTGGCCGCGAAATGCAGAAAATCTTGAAAGATCTCAAGGGCTGGAGCCAGCTGGAGGACACCTTTACCCTGCGCTCCGCTCTGCGGGAGGATCAGACCCTGCAGCTGGAGCGTCTGGCTTCGGCGCTGGCCAAAGACGTGCAGACGGCGCCCGCTGCCCATGCGTCCGAGGAGAGAAAACAGTTCGTCTGCAAGGTGTGCGGCTATGTGTACGAGGGCGACACTCTGCCCGAGGACTACAAGTGTCCCCTGTGCGGCGCGGGCGCGCAGTATTTTGTGGAAAAATAAGAGAAAGCGGCGGTCTTTGCGGCCGCTTTTTCCTTGTGCTGCCTGCCGGAATATGATATACTGAAAAAAACGGAAGGAAAGGAGCGCACTATGCGGTTTGTTCTGATCCCCTTTGCCATCTGCCTGCTGCTGTATATCCGGCAGGAGAATCAGTATCGCTTCCGTGCGGCCACGGCGCTGAAGCTCCTCCTCACCATGACGCTGACGGTGTGCCTGACCGTGGCGCTCGTGCGCGATTTTTCGCCGGTGCTGCTGCTGGCGGCGGTGGGCATGCTGCTGTGCGCCGGCGGCGATTTTTTCCTTCAGTACATCCGGCTGGATGCGGCCAAATTCACAAAGGGCATCCTGCTGTTCGGCCTGGGGCAGATGTGCAACATCACGGCGCTGAGCCTGCTGGCTCCCTTCCACTGGTGCGCTGCGGCGCTGTTGGCGGCGCTGCTGGCGCTGGCCGTCGTCCTCAAAACGGCCGGCCGTTGGGACACCTCGGTCAATGACCCGTGGCTGACCATATACACCGTGCTGGTGGCTGCCACGGCGGCCAAGAGCCTGTCAGTGGCCATCACCTGCGCCGGCCTGTCTGGCGGGGGGCTGCTGGGTCTGGGCGGCGCGCTGTTCTTCCTGTCGGACATGGTGCTGGGCATCTGGAACTATCAGAAAAACCACATCCTTCTGGCGGATCTGAACTGGCTGCTGTATTTTGCGGGGCAGTTCCTCCTGTGCGCCGGCTACATTGCCGCCGCGTGAAGACCGCCGTCCCCGCGACCCGCTGGGCAGGGATATGTATATATTAAATAGGTAAGACCGGCCGCGGGCTTCGCAGGGGAGTTCGCGGTCTTTTTGCATGCTTTTTGACATCTTCCGAAAAATTTAGAGAAAAAAATTTTTGAAAAAAGATAAAATACACTAATTTTACTTGTCTTTCACAAAATAGCTGTGTAAATGCTATGCTTGTTTGGGGGAACAGCCCTCACAGCGTGGCAAGTTCTGCAAAAAGAGAAAGAGAAGCCGACGGGTTCGTGTTCGCGTCGGCCTGGCAGGCGGCGCAGCCGCAGGCAAAGCAGAGCAAGCCCAATTCCGCAAGTAAAGGAGTGAAAACGAGTGGAGCAGAAAAAGAAAATCAAGATCGTTATCATCGTTTTGGCTGTTCTGCTCGGCCTCAGCCTCGTGGCGCTGGGCTATACGCTCGTGCGTAACAAGCCCGCCAATAACGATCCGTCCACCGTCACCGTGCCGGATAACCTCATCACGTCGGAGGAGGACACCAAGCCTTCCGGCGGCCAGACTTCGGGCGATGTAAGCGGTGATGCGTCCTCGTCTGCCCAGGGAGCGGCTGCCGCAGCCAAAAAGGCGGCGACCATATCCCTGTATAACAGGCAGCCGGAGGAGAACACCGCCTTCCAGGCCGGCAATATGTTCCCCGGCGACGTGGAAACGAAGTTCTTCCGCGTGCAGGTCTCCTATCATGATAAAGTCACCGTGCACTTCAAGGCCGCCGTCCGCGCCGGCTACGAGAAGCTGGCCGAGGTGCTGCAGGTGCGTGTAAAGCTCCTCACCACGGGGGAAACGCTGTATGACGGCCTGATGCGGGATATGCCCGCCAACATGACGCACAAGCTGGCGTCCGCAAATTCCACCACCGACGAGCTGTACTACGAGATCACGGCGTACTTAGATACAAGCGTTGGCAATGAGTATCAGAACAAGGATCTGATCGCCGATTTCAAATGGTGGGTAGAGGAAACCGGAAACCTTGATAATCCCCCCAAGACCGGCGACTTGGCCAGTCCCGTACTGTGGGCGGCCGTGGCCGCTTGCGCCGGCGGCGCCATGCTCATTTTGCTTGTAAGCGCCAAACGCAGGGAGGAGAAGAGCCATGGCTGAAGTGAAAACCGCTAAAAAGCTGACGGGCGCCATCGTGGCCATCGTCATCCTTGCTCTCTGCCTGTGCATAACCACCTTCGCCCTTGTCTATGCCTCCGTTTCGGTGAATAACAACATCTTCCACACCGGCGAAGTCAAGATCAACCTCAACAACGGCAAGCCCGTGATTCAGGAGCACGAGTTCCTCTTTGAGCCGGGCATGACCGTGGTAAAAGACTTTTTCGTTGAAAACGAGAGCACTTGGGACGTGTATTACCGTCTTTATCTCGATAACGTGAGCGGCGGCCTGGCCGATGTGCTCACCATCACCGTGAAGGACGGCGACAAGACCCTCTATTCCGGCACGGCCAACGAGCTGACGCGGCAGAATGTCCTTGCCGCCGACGACACGCTGAAGGTCGGCCAGCGCCGCGATCTGACGGTGGTGTTCCACTATCCCGAGCAGATGGGCAACGATACGCAGGGGCTTGACCTCACCTTCACCATGTGCGCCGAGGCGACGCAGACCAAGAATAATCCCAATAAGCTGTTTGACTGAAGGAGCCATAAATAAAAGCGCTGAAAATTATCCGCAACGTGGTGGCGTGGCTGATGGTAGTCCTTGCCGCTGGAATGATGATATTTACCATAGTGTCGGTTTCCACCTTTGACCGTACCGACCGCAAGCTCTTCGGCTACAAGGCGTTCATCGTCCTGACTGACTCCATGAGTAAAACCGACTTTGATGCCGGCGACCTCGTGCTCGTCAAGGAGGTGGATCCGTCCACGCTGGCAGAGGGCGACATCATCGCTTTCATCTCGCAGGACAGCTCCAATTTCGGCGAGACCGTCACCCATAAGATCCGCCGGCTCACCACCGACGCCAGCGGCCAGCCCGGCTTCATTACGTACGGCACCACCACCGACACCGACGATGGGACCGTCGTCACCTACCCGTATGTGCTTGGCAAATACAGTACGCATATTGCAAACGTCGGCTCTTTCTTCTGGTTTTGAAGACCACGCCGGGATACATCGTGTGCATCCTTGTTCCGTTCCTGCTGCTCATTCTGTTTGAGGGCGTCCGCTGTGTCCGCCTGTTCCGCAGCTACAAGGCTGAGCAGCAGGCCGAGCTGCAGGCTGAGCGGGATAAGATCGAGGCCGACCGTGCAGAGACCCAGCGCATGATGCAGGAGCTGCTGGAGCTGAAAGCCCAGATGGCGAAAGCCGGCGGCGAAGCCCCGCCGAAGGACGAGACACCGTCCGATACCACCCCTGTAGGCTGACTTGGTATAAAGTACTACAAAGACCTCTCCGCCTGCGTGCGGAGGGGCGAGCAAAGGGTATAGGCTGAAGTTTGTGCCTTTTGATCGCTTATAGAAAGCAACAGAAAGGAGATACAAACACAATGGGAAACGATATCGGTGTTATTATACTCTTGGTCTTGCTGATCGTATCTGCCTTTCTGCTGGTTGCCCGCAAGCTGGCAAAGACCTCCGGCGGCAAGCGCATGCAGAAAGAAAAACACTCGGACAACATCGTGCATATTCTTGCTCCGTCCGTCCTCGGTCTGTGCATCTGCGCCGTCTGCCTGTGCGGCATGAGCTGGGCGTGGTTCACCGCCTCCACCGCCGCCTCGGCCACCACTATCCGCTCCGCCACCCTCCGGATTGAGGAGGTGAAGCTGGAAGATAAGGATCTGACATCCGATGGAAACGGGGGATATACAATCACCGAACAACTTACAGAGGGTAGCTATACACTGAGCTTCAAGGCGACGGAGAACAGCACTGCAACCAAAGGCTTTTGCAAAATTTCTATAAAGATCGGCAATTCGGCTGAAACATCCTATGATACCGTGGATATAGCCGACAAAAATGCCCATACTGTGACCATTACTGTAAACAATAATTCCAATGAAAATATTACTATAACGGTGGAGCCAATTTGGGGACAAAATATGAAGTCGCCCACCAATGAGATCAAGGTCACCGGCGATCAAACGCAGAGTAACGCTGCGGCTGCTGCCCCCGAAACTGCAGCTGCCGCAGTGTCTTCCGACCCTGTGGACTCGACCCAGTCGGAGTCTGCATCGGATGCTTCCACCCGGCTGCCCACCACCGCGCTCAACAGAGAAAACACCGAAAATAACTAAAATAATTTGAACAAATTAAAAACCTTTGAACAGCATTTCGGCTGTTCAAAGGTTTTTTTGTAATTTATTCAGTGGTTTCGGTTTCCTCGACAGGTTCCGTCCAGTCCACCATGGTAGCCACGCACCGGTTGATGTTTTTGCCCTCGCCGTAGAACTTGGCCTCGTAGTCCGTCATCACGCCCACAGGGCCGTTTGCGTGAAGGTCGCGCGTCACCTCCGACAGCTGAAAACCGAACTGCGGGATCTCCTCCAGCGACCACTCAAAGAGCTTGTCGTTGTCGGTCTTGAAATGGATCTGCCCGCCCTCTTTCAGCACCTGCCGGTATTTTTTCAAGAAATTTCCATGGGTCAGCCGACGCTTTTTCTGATTGCTTTTAGGCCACGGATCACAGAAATTGATGTAAAGGCGATCCACTTCACCGGCGGCGAAAAGCATAGGCAGAAGGGCGGCGTCGGCGTCGAGAAAGAACACGTTTTTTAAACCCTCCGCCGTTACCCGCTCCATGGCCACCACCATGGCGTCCGGCACTTTTTCCACGGCGATGAGCAGCGTGTCCGGCTGCGCCTTGGCTGTGCCGGCGGTGAAGCGTCCTTTGCCGCAGCCTAACTCCACCTCCAGACTTTTGGCCTGCGGATAAAGCTCCCGCCAATGCCCCCGCAGCTGCTCCGGATCGCGGATCCAGCAATCGCCGCAGGCGTCCATGCGGGGGTGCAGATTTTTCTTTTTGCGCATACGCATGATGAATTTCCTCCCGGGCTCTGGCCCATTATTACCACCGTATCATACCAAAAATGCCGCCAAATGTAAACGGATAAAACCGATTTGACCGGAAAAAAGAAACGGCGGAGAAAAGAGTTGGAAGAAAGCCTTGAAAAGTGTGCAAAGAATGACGCTAGGTTTTGTGCGATATGTAAAAAACAAAAAAGATGGTCGGGAAACACTTGATAAAAAATAAACGAGGTACTATAATAAAAGCTGTATGAAAGGGTCTTCTTGCCGGCAAAAAAGCGGGCAAGCCTGCCCCGTCAAACCAATCCGCAGAGGATCGTGGGGATACGATCCTCTGCAGGGTAGAAGGAGGAGCTATCGTGACCAATGTTCTGTTAGAGAAAAAGGGTAACATTGCTGTGGCCACCATCAACCGTCCCAAGGCGCTCAACGCCCTAAACTCCGAGGTTCTGGAGGATCTGAACGAGTTGGTGGAGCTGGTAAATGCCGACGAGGAGATCCGCGCGCTGGTGCTGACGGGATCCGGCGAGAAGGCTTTTGTGGCCGGCGCCGACATCGGCGAAATGAGCACTCTCACTAAGGCCGGTGGGGAGGCTTTCGGCAAGAAGGGCAACAACGTGTTCCGCAAGCTGGAGACCATGCCCATTCCCACCATTGCGGCCGTGAACGGCTTCGCTCTGGGCGGCGGCTGCGAGCTGAGCATGAGCTGCGACATCCGCATCTGCGCCGACACTGCTGTGTTCGGTCAGCCGGAGACCGGCCTTGGCATCACTCCCGGCTTCGGCGGCACCCAGCGTCTGGCGCGCCTGGTAGGTCCCGGCATGGCCAAGCAGCTCATCTATTCCGCCAAGAATATCAAGGCGGACGAGGCGCTGCGTATCGGCCTGGTGAACGCCGTGTATCCGCTGGAGGAGCTGATGCCCGCCGCGGAGAAGCTGGCCGCCACCATCGCCAAGAACGCCCCCATCGCCGTGCGCGCCTGCAAGAAGGCCATCAACGACGGCCTGCAGGTGGATATGGACGCCGCCGTGGTCATTGAGGAGAAGCTGTTCGGCAGCTGCTTTGAGACCGAGGATCAGAAGGAGGGCATGGGCGCTTTCCTGGAAAAGCGCAAGCATGAGCCTTACCAGAACAAGTAAAGTTAATTAACAGGCTCCGGCCTGATGATTAAAATCGTTTCCCACATTATATTTTAATAGGAGGAAAAGAATCATGAAAATCGCAGTATTCGGCGCAGGCACCATGGGCAGCGGCATTGCCCAGGTTTTCGCAGCAAAGGGCCACACCGCGCTGATGTATGCTTCCAGCGTCCAGAGCGCTCAGCGCCATAAGGATAAGCTGGCTGCTTCTCTGGCCAAGAAGGTCGCCAAGGGCAAGATGGATCAGGCTGCTGCCGACGACATCATGTCCCGCATCCTGGTGGAAGAGTTTGACGCTGCCGCCGATGCCGATCTGGTCATCGAGTGCGTGGCTGAGAACATGGCCGTGAAGAAGGAGCTGCTGGGCAAGCTGGATGCCATCTGCAAGGAGAGCGCCGTGTTTGCTACCAACACCTCTTCTCTGTCCATCACCGAGATGGCGCAGGGTCTGAAGCACAACCTCATCGGTATGCACTTCTTTAACCCCGTGCCCGCCATGAAGCTGGTGGAAGTTATTGCCGGCGGCAACACCCCCGCCGAGCTGGTGGAGTGGACCAAGAACCTGTCCATCGAGATCGGCAAGACCCCCGTGGTGGTCAACGAGGCTCCCGGCTTCGTGGTCAACAAGATCCTCATCCCCTATTGCAACGAGGGCGTTTGCGTTCTGCAGGAAGGCGTTGCCTCCGCAGAAGATATTGATATTGCCATGCAGCTTGGCTGCAACCACCCCATGGGTCCCCTGCATCTGGGCGACCTCATCGGCTGGGATGTCGTGCTGAACATCATGGACGTGCTGTTCAATGAGACCCACGACAGCAAGTATCGCGCAAACGTTATGATCCGTAAGATGGTCCGTGCCGGAAAATTGGGCATGAAGTCCGGCGAGGGTATCTTTAATTACAAAAAGTAAAATTCGGTAAAGGAGAAAAGAGTATGGATTTCCATCTGACTAAGGAACAGCTGCTCGTTCGCAAGATGTATCGTGAATTTGCAGAGAACGAAGTAAAGCCCCTGGCTGCTGAAATCGACGAGGAAGAGCGCTTCCCCATGGAAACCGTCGAGAAGATGGCAAAGCTGGGTATGATGGGTATTTACTTCCCCAAGCAGTACGGCGGTGCCGGCGGCGATGTGCTGTCCTATGCAATGTGCGTGGAGGAGCTGGCTAAGGTCTGCGGTACCACCGCAGTTATCGTTTCCGCTCACACCTCCCTGTGCGCTGCTCCCATTTTTGAGAACGGCACCGAGGAGCAGAAGATGAAGTATCTGCCCGACCTGTGCTCCGGCAAGAAGATCGGCGCTTTCGGTCTAACCGAGCCCGGCGCCGGCACCGACGCCCAGGGTCAGCAGACCACCGCTATGCTGGATGAGTCCGGCGAGAACTACATCCTCAACGGCTCCAAGTGCTTCATCACCAACGGCAACGTGGCTGACACCTTCGTGGTCATCGCCGTCACCGGCAAGACCACCGACAAGCGTGGCCGCAGCATGAAGGAGATCTCCGCCTTCATCGTGGAGAAGACCGACCCCGGTTTCACTCAGGGCAAGCATGAGAAGAAGATGGGTATCCGCGGCAGCTCCACCTGCGACCTGATCTTCGAGGATTGCATTATCCCCAAGGATCGTATGCTGGGCAAGAAGGGCGAGGGCTTCAAGATCGCCATGAAGACGCTGGACGGCGGCCGTATCGGCATCGCTTCCCAGGCTCTGGGTCTGGGCGAAGGCGCCGTTGAGGAAGCCATCAAGTACACCAAGGAGCGCGTGCAGTTCGGCAAGCGCATTTCCCAGTTCCAGAACACCCAGTTCCAGCTGGCCGAGATGCACACCCGTATGCAGGCTGCGCAGTTCCTGGTCTATTCCGCTGCTATGAAGAAGCAGAACCACGAGCCCTACTCTATGGACGCTGCCATGGCTAAGCTGTTCGCTGCCGAGGCCGCTTCCGATGTGACCCGCCGCGCCGTGCAGCTGTTCGGCGGCTATGGTTACACCCGTGAGTATCCCGTGGAGCGCATGATGCGCGATGCCAAGATCACCGAGATCTACGAAGGCACTTCCGAAGTCCAGCGCATGGTCATCGCCAGCAACCTGGGCGTTAAGTAAGATAGGAGGTAAAAGGTAAAATGAAAATTCTCGTAACTGTTAAGCAGGTTCCCGATACCTCCGGTAAGGTGGCTGTGAACCCCGATGGCACTCTGGACCGTGCGTCCATGCAGACCATCATCAACCCCGATGACCTGAACGCCGTTGAGGCCGCTCTGGCTCTCAAGGACGAGCTGGGCTGCAAGGTCGTGGCCTTCACCATGGGTCCCCCTCCTGCCGAGGGTATGCTGCGTGAGCTGATGGCCATGGGCGTGGACGAGGGCGTCCTCATCACTGCTCGTGAGTTCGGCGGCTCCGATACTTACGCCACTTCCCAGATCATCGCCGCCGGCATCGACACCTACGGCGTGGAAGACGACGACATCATTCTGGCCGGTCGTCAGGCCATCGACGGCGATACCGCCCAGGTCGGCCCCCAGATCGCTGAGAAGCTGCACCTGCCCCAGATCACCTATGCCGGTGAGATCACCAAGGACGGCAACACCCTGACCGTGAAGCGTATGCTGGAAGACGGCTACATGACCGTGAAGGTGAAGACCCCCTGCATGATCACCTGCATCAAGGAGCTGAATCAGCCCCGTTACCTGTCCGTGGGCGGCGCATTTGACGCTTACAGCAAGCCTCTGGTCACCATGACCTACGAGACCCTGAAGGATCACCCCCTGATCGATGCTACCACCATCGGCCTGAAGGGTTCTCCCACCAACATTCTGACCTCCTTCACGCCTCCTCAGAAGGGCGCCGGCATGATGCTCGAAGGCGCCGGCAAGGAGACCACCGACAAGCTGGCTGGCATTCTGGCCGCCAAGCACATCATCTAAGGAAGGAGATAAGAAAATGGCTTTTAATAGTGCTGACATCGGCGCATTCAAAAACGTATGGGTTTTCTGTGAGCAGCGCCAGGGCAAGATGATGCCCACTACATTCGAACTGATCTCCGAGGGCCGGAAGCTGGCGGACGAGCTGGGCGTTGAGCTGTGCGGCATTCTGCTGGGCGACAACGTGGACGGCATCGCACCCGAGCTGGGCAACTACGGTGCGGACAAGGTGTATGTGTACAACAGCCCCCTGCTGAAGGACTACACCACCGACGCTTATACCAAGGTCATCTCCGAGGCAGTGGAGGAGATCAAGCCCGAGATCCTGCTGTTCGGTGCTTCCAACATCGGCCGCGATCTGGCTCCCCGCTGCGCTGCCCGTCTGCACACCGGCCTCTGCGCCGACTGCACCCACCTGGACATCGATATGCCCATCTACAAGAACTTCCTGAAGGAAGCTTCCACTCTGCCCGCCGAGCGCATCGAGAAGCTGGGCACCGTGAAGATCAACGGTGCTGACCACGATGTGTCCCGCGACATCAAGATGACCCGTCCCGCCTTCGGCGGCCACCTGATGGCTTCCATCTTCTGCCCCCGCTTCCGTCCCGCCATGGCCACTGTGCGCCCCGGCGTTATGAAGAAGCGCGAGTGCAAGAAGAATGTGGAGATTCTGCATCCCGCCTTCAACCTCACCGAGGCCGACATCAAGACCGAGGTTGTGGAGGTCGTGAAGGCTGCCAAGAAGCTGGTTGACCTGATCGGTGCGGACTTCATTGTGTCCGTTGGCCGCGGCATCAGCAAGGACGTCGAGAAGGGCATCAAGCTGGCCGAGGAGCTGGCTGAGGTTCTGGGCGGCGTCGTGGGCTCCTCCCGCGCCTGCGTGGACGCCGGCTGGATCACCGCTGACCATCAGGTCGGCCAGACCGGTAAGACCGTGCATCCCAAGGTTTACATCGCTCTGGGTATCTCCGGCGCCATCCAGCACAAGGCCGGTATGCAGGACTCCGAGTGCATCATCGCTGTGAACAAGAACGATACCGCCCCCATCTTCGAGGTGGCTGACTACGGTATCGTGGGCGATCTGTTCAAGGTCGTTCCCGAGCTGATCGAGTCCATCAAGGCTGCCAAGGCCGCTCAGTAAGCTCTCTTTACCGACTGAAAAGGGCTGTCCCGATCTGGGACAGCCCTTTTAACATTCCTGACGAAAAATCTTCGATTTTTCTGCCAAAAGGCCCCCAGTCTGCCGTGCGCATAATTTTGCCGCTCGCAGGCGGCAAACTCTGCGAGGCATTTTAACGGGGTGCATTCTCCCTCGTAGGGGCGACCCTTGCGGTCGCCCGCCTCACCGCACCCCATGCAAGACCCCGTGTCATTGCGAAGCCAGTGCGTACACTGGCTGTGGCAATCCGTAACCCCAGCCCCGTGCCTAAACACAACAAAAGCACCCCGGGCTCTCCCAAAGGAGAACCCGGGGATATTTTATCAAGTGTGCTTATCTCACTTCACCCAAATTTTCTTCTTTAGCACCCACGCTGCGCCGACCACAGACAGCACCATGGCCGCTGCCATCATGACCATATGGCTGTTGTCGCCGGTGGCCGGAGCATTGACTACCAGGGGAATGGTTTCGGTTTTAGTGACCTGACACACCTGGCAGGTGAAGGTCTTCTCACCGGTCTCCGTGGTGGTGGCGGCCTTGGTCACCACGCCCTCGTCCCAGGTGTGCTCGCTGGTCTTCTCCAGCGTCTTGATCTGGGTATCGTCGCAGAATTTGCAGGTCTGGGTGACTTCGCCCTCGCTCTTGCAGGTGGGAGCCGTGGTGGTCATCCACTCGCCGTAGGTGTGCTCGTGGGACACGATGTGTTTGTAAAGCTCCAGAGTCAGCGCATGCGCCTGCTTGGCCAGAGCTGCGCTCTGCTGGGTGGCATAGGTCTTGGTTGCATCGCCGCTGAGGGTGGCCAGAGTGGCTTTCATCTCCAGAGCCTTGTCGTAGCAGATCTGCTGCATCTTGGCAAGCTCACTGTGGATCAGCGCCTCGTCTGCGTCCGAGCACAGACCGGAAAGGGCATAGTTGGAAAGCGCATCCACGGTCCAGTAGTAGCCCTTCTCCCAGCCCTCAGGCAGCACCACATACTTGGTGGAGCTTTTCTTATAGCTGCCGTAATTCGTTTCAGGCTTGATGGCGGTAACGGTAGCCTCCTGGCCGCCGAACTTGTAGCCCTCGTACATATCCGTGGTCAGAACAGGGAAGTAGGGGATGGCCACGGTGTACTGGCCGTGTTCCATGGCCAGCCACTCGATGGTGCCGGTCTCCAAGGCGGCGCCGGACTGGATCTGGAAGATGTGCCACTCCAGATTTCCGGTGTTGGCGATGGCCTTCACCTTATAGAAATCCACCATATCCTGAATGCCGATCTTGCCCAGCTTGTTCTGGATGTTGGTATAAAGGGAAACGATTTTGCCGTTTTTTACATTGGAAATGGTGTAGTCTTCCGGCGTGAGGGTGGAGTCGGTCACGGAGCCGCCGTTCAGGAAGTAGTTGATGCCGTTTACCAGCCGGGTGCTGGGGGTGGCGGCGGCATAGTAGCAGTAGGACTTAAAGACATCAATGGTGTTCTCACTCTCGTCGCCCATATAGGTGCCGGCCTGCTTGGCCACGGAAATGAGGTTGGACGAGGCGATGACGTTGGCGGTGTCGTCCAGATCCACCAGACCGATGGCGCCCATGTTGGGGTTGATGGCGATCATATTGGAGCTGAGCTTCAGGGCAATGTAGGTGTGGCCGGTGAAGTTCTCCACATACCAGATCTCGCTCTGGTCGGCGATGAGTACGCCGGACTTCTCCTCGGTACCCACGGTGTTGTAGATGTCCAGCAGCAGCTCCACGCCCTCTTTAGCCGTGGTGGCTTCGGTGAGGAGGATGGTGGCCATGTCGCTCTCACACATACCGCCGCCTACCATGGGATCTGCACCGGTGACTTTACTGTTGGCGACCAGAGTCACCATAGCGGAAACGGACACGCCCTTTTCGTTGGTGCCCACCTCCTCCATGGGGGTGTGGGGATGGGTCTGCCCGCAGTCGGGGCACACGCCGGAGGTGATGTCATCGGAGGTGGCGGTGTAGGAGTAGCTGTCATGGGTGAAGGTGTGGGTGAAACCGTAGCAGCCCTCGTACACACTCCCAGCCTTGTACTTGCCGTGCTGATTCACATAGGCAATTTTATTGTAGCTGTTGGAGAAGTCCTCACTTCGCGCCAGGAAGGAAGAGCCGTCGCTTGTCAGATCAGAGCCTACATACACCATGGTGCAGGCCGAAGCGCTGAGCACGCACAGCAGCAGGGTGGCTGCCATCGTTGCCATCAGGAACCAAATTTTCTTCATCGTTTTCATTTTTGTTCTCCCTTCCTGTGCCGAACCTCCTTTGGCGCTGAGGAACGCACGGTTTTGTGTGATGAGCTTATTATACATAAATATTCATAAATATCAAGAATAAAATGCATAAATATTAATAAATTTTGAATATTTAGAATGAATATACGAAGCAGACATGCGAAAGGGACGGGGTATTGTAAAAAAATACCAATGGGTCGATCTGCCGAAAGCTGAACCGAGTGGGCGAAACCTTGACGAGAGAGGTTTTTTCCGATATACTATGAAAAAACAGAGGAGGAAGTTGCTGTGGGTATTTTTGCCATAATCGGGCTGATCTTTGCCCCCTTTGTCTGCCTGCTGTTTGCCGCGTGGTTCTATGTCCGCTGGCAGAACGAGGAGGACGAGGCGCTGGCGCTGCAAAACCGGAAAATTTGCTTTCGCTTTCTCATTGCCGCCGGCGTGTGTCTGGTGGCGTTCGGCGTGCTGAAGCTGATTTTTCCTATTTCTTAAACAAAAAAAGCACCGGCGGAAGATCCGTCGGTGCTTGATTTTTTTATGTCAGGTGAAATCGGGGTAGCCGTCTTTGAGAGTTTCGTCATAGATGGCGCGCTCGCCGCCGATGAATTTGGGGCGCACACGCGCGGCCAGCACGATGGCGCTGCCGATGCGGCTCTGATCCAGACGTACGGGAACGGCCACTTTTTTCAGGTGCATGCCGATCAGGGTGCCGCCGATGTCCAGCCCTGCGTCCGCCTTGATCTCCTCCAGCGCCACGGGGTGGCGGAAGCTGTTGTAGGCAGCGGTGGCAAAGGAGCTGCCGGCCTTGGGCTGAGGCTTCACATTCACGATCTCGGCATTCGGCACGGCCTCATGCTCCACGATGAGCGCGCGGTTCAGATGCTCGCAGCACTGGGCGGCGATATAGATGCCCTGGGGGGCAAACACGCTGTTCAGGCCGTTGAAAATGGCCTGCGCGACTTCAGGCGTGGACCAACTGCCCACCCGCTTGCCGACTACCTCGCTGGTGCTGCAGCCGACCACCACGATCTGCCCTTCGTGGAGGTGCGCCTCGTCCATCAGCTGCTGGGCAGCTTTGGCCGCCTCGCTCTGCACCTGCCAAAACAGATCTTTTTGCTCCAATTCATGCACGACTCCGGCCATGATGTATCCTTCCTCTCGCTTGCGGGAAAAAACATGCGCCCGCTTTAGTGCCGCAGATGGCGCAGACGCCATCCGCTTATGTCCAGTTTAGCACCCCAGCGCCAGTTTGTCCAGAGCTTTGCTGCGCTTGAGCAGGAAGAAAAGGAGCAGACCGATGACAAGACCCATGGCCGCCTGCACCAGGTTGCCGGGGATGCTGGCGGCGGCTCCGATGCCCTTGCCCAGCAGCAGGGCGGCATAGCCGAAGTAACCGGCCACCATGATGGCCTCCGCCGCAACGCCGCTCACCACATAGCCGGCTGGCTTGCGGCCCATGGCCTTGACAATAAGCGCCGCCGCGATAGCCATGCAGCCCTTGATGACAAAGGTGCCGGGGGCATAGTGGGCATAGCCGTTCAGAAGATCCGTCAGCATGGAGCCGATGCCTGCGGCGCCGCCGCCCCACCAGGGACCCAGCAGCCAGCCCGACAGCAGCACGCAGCAGTCGCCCAGGTTCACATACCCCTGCATGGGGGAGGGGATCTGGATCACCATGGTGGCCACATAGGTCAGCGCCGCCATCAGCGCGGCAAAGACCAACTTACGGATGCGAATATCTTTCATGTAGATCACCTCTTGCATTTTTTCCATGTCTGTATTATAGTGAGATCTGGATATATTAAAATATCCATTACAATATTATTCGATAATACCAGATGGAGGGCATATGCTGACCTATACGCTTGAAAAACGGGAAAAAGAGAGTCTGTATGAGCAGCTCTACCGCTTCATTCGAGGGGATATTCTGTCCGGCCGGCTGCAGGCGGGGGGGAAGCTGCCCTCCAAGCGGACGCTGGCGCAGCATCTGGAAGTGAGCATCATCACAGTAAAAAATGCCTATGAGCAGCTTCTGGCGGAGGGATATATCCACGCCCGACAGCGCTGCGGGTATTTTGTGTCCGAGGTAGAGCGGCCGCCGGAGAGCCGACAGGCGGCGCCGGCCGTGCCGGCGGAGACGGCAAAGGAGCAAGGCTGGTTTCTGGACTTTGCCTCCGGCGCTATGGATCCGGCCTATTTTCCCTTTACCGTGTGGGCGCGGCTCATGCGCCAGACCATTCTGGAGCAGGACAAGGAGCTGCTGCGGGCGGCGCCCTACAACGGCGCGGCGGAGCTGCGGGTGGCCATTGCGGGGTATCTGCGGCAGTTTCGGGGTATGCAGGTGGATCCGGAGCAGATCATCGTGGGCGCAGGCACGGAACTTTTATACCATCTGCTGATCCAGCTGCTGGGGCGGGACAAGTGCTACGCCGTGGAGGAGCCGGGGTACAGCAAGATCGCCGCCATATACGAGAGCAACCTTGTGCAGGTGCAGTACATCGGCATTGATGAGGCAGGGCTGTCCGTTTCGGAGCTGCGGCGGCACACGGCGCAGGTGGTGCATATTTCCCCCACCCATCACTACCCCACCGGCACGGTGATGCCCATCGGCCGGCGGCAGGAGCTGCTGCGCTGGGCGGCGGAGGAGGACGAGCGGTATATACTGGAGGACGACTACGACAGCGAGTTCCGCTTCGTGGGGCGGCCGATACCGACGCTATATTCCACGGACGAAAACCAAAGGGTGATATACCTTAATACATTTTCCAAAACCATTGCGCCGTCCATACGCATCAGCTACATGATCCTGCCGCCGCGGCTGCTGGAGCGCTACCGGAAAAAGCTGGGGTTCTACGCCTGCACCGTGTCGGGGTTTGAGCAGTATACGCTGGCGAAGTTTCTGGAGCAGGGGCATTTTGAGCGGCACTTGGGACGCATGCGCAACCGCTACCGGCAGAAGCGGGATCAGGTCATGGCGGAGTTTTTGCAGGGAGCGCTGGCCGGACGGGTGAAGATCACGGGACAGGATGCGGGGCTGCATTTTCTGGCGGAGCTGCAAACGGTGCTGCCGGACGCCGTCTTGCAGAAAAAGGCTGCGGAGCAGGGGCTGCGGCTGGCCATGCTGTCGGACTATTACCACGAGGGCGGGGATGCGAGAGGGCACACCCTGGTGGTGAACTATTCGGGACTGGACATGCAGCGGCTGCCGCAGGCCCTGCGGCGGCTGGCGGATATTTTGAAGGAGGAAACACCGTGTACGACGAATTGACGAGGAGAGATCTGCAAAAAATGCAGGAGGAGATCGACTATCGGGTGCGGGAGCTGCGGCCGAAGCTCATTGAGGATGTGCAGACGGCTCGCGCCTTCGGCGACCTGAGCGAAAATTTTGAGTATAAATGCGCCAAGCAGGAGAAAAACCGCAACGACAGCCGCATCCGCTATTTGCAGCGCATGATAAAAACCGCCAAGGTCATTGAAGACCGCTCGGGCGAGGACACGGCGGGGCTTTACGACACGGTGGAGATATTCATGGAAAACACCGGAAAAAGCCGGAAGATCACCTTGGTGACCACCCTGCGGCAAGACGCCCTGAAGGGGCTTATCAGCAAGGAATCGCCTGTGGGACGGGCGGTGCTGGGGCACAGAGTCGGCGAACGGGTGCAGGTGCAGATGGAAAACGGCAGCACCTACTGGCTGCAGATACGGGGCATTGAAAAAGGGGCGGACGACGGCTCCATCCCCATCGGCAGCTTTTGACAGGGGGGATTTTTTTGAAAAAAACATGGGCTATTGTGGCCGGCGGGAAGTTCTCGCCGTTGCGGGATATTGAAAAATGTGAATACATCATCGCCTGCGATCTGGGATATGAGTATCTGCATCGGGAGGGGCTGCGGCCGGATCTGCTGGTGGGGGACTTCGACTCCTACACGGGGCCGCTGCCGGAGGGCGTGCCAAGGCTCGACCTGCCCGTGGAAAAGGACGACACGGACACCATGGCGGCTATCCGGCACGCCGCGGCGCAGGAGGCGTGCGGGGAGATCTGGCTGTACTGCGCGCTGGGCGGCCGGCTGGATCATCTGCTGGGCAACTTGCAGGCGGTGGCCTTTGCCGTCCGGCGGGGCATCCCAGCGCGGATCGTGGACGAGGAGAACGAGATACTCGTCTTTTCCGGCGGGAGCGTGACTGTGCCGGAGCGGGCGGGGTACTCGCTGTCTGTGCTGGCGCTGTCGGATCGGTGCACGGGCGTGAGCATCCACGGGACGAAATACGAGCTGGAGCACGTCACGGTGGAGAACAGTTTTCCCATCGGCGTGAGCAACCAATGGCGGGGCACGGCGGAGATCACCGTGGAGCAGGGCGTGCTGGCTGTCATCGAATCAAAAATGTAACGGCATACCGGACTTTCTTCGGAGAGTCCGGTATTTTTTTCATAGAATGCCCAAAATGCGGCAAACTAAGGGTATCTTTTTGCGAGGAGATGGAAGCTATGGCATCAAAACGACTGGGACGGCAGACCGTGCGCCTGGAGGAGCCGGTGAGCGTGGTGTCCTTTGCCAACATTGGGGGCAAGCAGGAGGCCAGAGGACCCTTGGCCGCCTATTTCGACGAGCTGAATCAGGACGCCTACTTCGGGCAGAAAAGCTGGGAGAAGGGGGAGTCCGCCATGCAGCAGTTTGCCCTGCAGAAGGCCATGGAAAAGGGCGGTCTGCGGGCGGAGGATCTGGACTATGTGCTGGCGGGGGATCTGCTGAACCAGTGCATCGGCACGTCCTTCGGTCTGCGGGATTTCAAAATTCCGTTTTACGGGCTGTACGGCGCCTGCTCCACCATGGGGGAGAGCCTGTCTCTGGCGGCGCTGCTCATTGACGGCGGCTTTGCCCGTCTGGCCGCCGCCGTCACCAGCTCTCATTTCTGCACGGCGGAACGGCAGTACCGGATGCCGGTGCTCTACGGCAACCAGCGCACGCCTACCGCCCAGTGGACGGCCACCGCCTCCGGCTGCTGCATTCTGGGGCGGCAGGGGGACGGGCCGTATATCACCCACGTCACCTGCGGACGCATTATGGATCTGGGCATCAAGGACGTGAACAACATGGGGGCGGCCATGGCGCCGGCGGCCTATGACACGCTGGCGGCGCTGTTTCGGGAAACGGACACGAAGCCGGAGGAGTATGACCTCATCGTCACCGGCGACCTGGGGGAGCTGGGGCACGACATTGTGGTGGACTTCTTTCGGGAAGACGGCTTGGATCTGGGGGAGCGGTACACGGACTGCGGCCTGCTGCTCTATGACCGCGAGGAGCAGGACATGCACGCCGGCGCCTCCGGCTGCGGCTGCTCGGCAGCGGTGCTCAACGGATATTTATTAGGCGGGCTGCGGGCGGGACGATGGAATAAGATCATCTTTGCCCCCACCGGCGCGCTGCTGTCCCCCACCTCCTCGTTTCAGGGGGAGAGCATCCCGAGCATCTGTCACGCAGTGGTCATCTCTGCGGGAAAGGAGAATTGATATGCAGTATCTTCATGCGTTTTTATGCGGCGGCGTGCTGTGCGCCATCGGCCAGCTGCTCATTGACAAGACACAGCTCACACCGGCGCGGATCCTCACGGGCTATGTGGTGGCGGGGGTGCTGCTGCAAGCGGTGGGGGTGTACCAGTACGCCGTGGACTGGGGCGGCGCAGGGGCGACGGTGCCGCTGACGGGCTTCGGCTATTGTCTGGCAAAGGGCGTGGCCAAGGCAGTGGCGGAGAAGGGGCTTTTGGGCGCTCTTACCGGCGGGCTTACGGCCACGGCCGGAGGCATTGCGGCGGCGGTAGTCTTCGGCGTGTTGATGGCCGCTCTATTTAAGCCGAAAGATAAGCGTTGACAAATACCCGAGGGGGGTATATAATGACGGCGTAAAAAATAATACCCCCAGGAGGTATAATGAAATGAACTGCTGCTGCCATCAGAAAACAAAGCACCGCTCCCCAGAGGAGCAAAAAAGCCTTGTGAACCGCCTCAGCCGCATTGAGGGACAGGTGCGTGGTCTGCGGGACATGCTGCAAAGGGACGCGTACTGCCCGGACATTCTGGTGCAGGTGTCGGCGGTGAACGCGGCGCTGAACAGCTTCAGCAAGGAGCTGCTGGCCACCCATATCCGTACCTGCGTGGCCGACGGCATCCGGCGGGGGGAGGACGAGGTCATCGACGAGCTGGTGACCACCCTGCAAAAGCTCATGAAGTGAGGAGATGAAAATTTATGACGATGCAATTTGCCGTGACCGGAATGACCTGCGCGGCCTGCTCGGCGCATGTGGAACGGGCGGCCGCACAGGTGCCGGGCGTGGAAAAGGCGGCTGTGAACCTGATGCTGGGGCGGCTGAACGTCACCTTTGACGAGAGCGTCGCTTCGCCGGAGCAGATCGTGGATGCTGTGGTACACGCGGGATACGGCGCCCGTCCGGCGGACGAGAGCGATTTGGCGCCGGACAAGCAGCAGGACGAGGTTGTGAAGCGCATGGGGCGGCGCCTGCTGTGGTCGGTGGTGTGCCTTGTGCCGCTGTTTTATATCAGCATGGGACACATGATGGGGCTGCCGGTGCCCATGATCTTCCACACGCAGCCGCTGGCGCTGGCCTTGGCCGAGCTGGCGCTGGTGATACCCATTATTATATTGAATCGGGCGTATTTCACGGTGGGCTTTTCCCGTCTGTTTCAGGGCAGCCCCAACATGGACTCGCTGGTGGCGCTGGGCGCTGCGGCGGGGCTTATATACAGCCTTATTGAGATGTATTTGCTGGCCGCCGGGCACATGGAGGGCATGGCAGATTTGTATTTTGAGTCCGCCGGCATGATATTGACGCTGGTCACCGTGGGCAAATATCTGGAGCAGCGCTCCCGAAAAAAGACCACGGGCGCCATTTCCGCTCTGTTGCGTCTGGCGCCGGACAGCGCCGTGGTGCGGCGGGATGGAGAGGAAGTTACGATACCGGCGGCAGAGATCCGTGTGGGGGACACGGTGATCGTGCGGCAGGGGGGCAAGATCCCCGTGGACGGCGTGGTGACCAAGGGGAGCGCATCGGTAGACGAATCCGCCCTCACCGGCGAGAGCCTGCCGGTGGAGAAGGCGCTTGGCGCCGATGTATCCTCGGCCACAGTGATGCTGTCTGGCTATCTGGAGCTGGAGGCTCGCCGTGTGGGAAGCGACACGACCCTTTCTCAGATCGTGCGGCTCATGGAGGAGGCGGCTTCGTCCAAAGCGCCCATTTCCCGTCTGGCAGATCGCATCAGCGCCGTGTTTGTGCCGGTGGTCATCGGCATTGCATTGGCTTCGGCGCTGCTTTGGTACTTCGTTGGGGGCGAGAGCGTGCGGTTTTGCCTGTCCATCGGCATCGCCGTGTTGGTGATTTCCTGCCCCTGCGCGCTGGGGCTTGCCACACCGGTGGCCATCATGGTGGGAACCGGCAAGGCTGCGCAAAGCGGCATCCTTATAAAATCAGCCGAGAGTCTGGAGCTCTTGGGCAAGGCGCAGACCATTGTGCTGGACAAGACCGGCACGGTGACGGAGGGCAAGCCCAAGGTGACGGACATCGTGTGCTGCGGCGTGCCGGAGGAGGAACTGCTGGGTTTGGCGGCCTCCGTGGAGGCACCTTCCGAGCATCCGCTGTCCGTTGCAATTTCGCAGGCAGCGCAGGAACGCGGCTTGACCGTTTCGCCGGTTGCGGATTTTGCGGCGGTGGCCGGAGGCGGCGTGCAGGCCGTTCTGAACGGGCAGAAGATCTATGCCGGCAACAAAAAATTTATGGAAAGCATCGGAACGTCCACAGATGCGGTACAGGAGCGGGCTGAGATTTTGGCGGCGCAGGGAAAAACAGCCCTGTACTTTGCCCGAGAGGGCGAGCTGCTGGGGCTTATCGCTGTGGCGGACGTGGTAAAACCGGACAGCGCTTCGGCCATCAAGGCGCTGCAGGAGTCGGGGCACGAGGTGGTTTTGCTGACGGGGGACAACCAGGTCACCGCCGAGGCCATTGCCCGACAGGTGGGCGTGCAGCGTGTGCTGGCGCAGGTTCTGCCCACGGATAAGGCGGCCTGCGTGGAGAGCCTGCAAAAAGAGGGACGCTGCACCGTGATGGTGGGCGACGGCATCAACGACGCGCCGGCGCTGGCGCGGGCGGACGTAGGACTGGCCATCGGCGCCGGAACGGACATCGCTATCGAGTCGGCGGACGTGGTGCTTATGCGCAGCTCCCTGTGGGATATTGTCACAGCTACGAGCCTTTCGCGGGCGGTGATCCGCAACATACGGGAGAACCTGTTCTGGGCGTTTATCTATAATGCCATCGGGATTCCCGTGGCGGCAGGCGTGCTGTATCCGGCGCTGGGCGTGACGCTCAACCCCATGATCGCCGCCGCCGCCATGAGCCTCAGCTCTGTGTGCGTGGTGACCAACGCCCTGCGGCTGCGGCTGTGGAAGGGGTCGGTTTGTCCGAAATCGGAAAATGAAACCATGCAGAAGGAGGACGCGGGAATGGAAAGAACATTGACCATCGAGGGCATGATGTGCGCCCACTGCTCCGGACGGGTGGAGAGCGCCCTGAATGCGTTGGCCGGCGTTACGGCACGAGTGGATCTGGAGAAGAAGACCGCCACCGTCACGGCGGGGGCGGAGGTAAGCGACGATGCGCTGCGCAAGGCCGTGGAGGACGCCGGATACAAGGTCACCGGCATCCGCTGACAGCCGCCTTCGAGCTGACAAAAAAAGAGCAGATGCCCTATTTGCACGGGCATCTGCTCTTTTATGAAGAAACAATGGGTATTTACTTGTCCAGCCCCTCGTCCAGCTCGTTCAGGCTGCGGAGCATCTCTTCAAAGCCGGAGAGGTCGGTGTCCTGCAGAACATTTCGGGCGGCCTCCAGCTTCTCGCTGAAGCGCTGCAGCAGCTCCCCGTAGCGGGCGCTGCTTTCGCTGCACCAGGTGCGCTGGCGCTCTACCAGCTCGTGGATGCGCTGGATGGCCTGCGCGCGGAACTCCTCCGTCCGGCGGTGGGCGCTGATCTCGATCTCGGCGATGTGGTCGCGGATCTTGGCGTACTCGTCCGCCTGCACCTGCAGCTCGTCGCTGTGTTCGCGGGATTGGCGCAGAGCCTCCTGCAGCTCGCGGTTTTCCGCCTCCAGACGCTGCACCTGCTGCTTCAGCGACTCATTCTCCCTGTGGGAATCTTCACAGCTTTCCACCTGCCTGCGCAGGATGACCAGCTGCTGCCCCAGCTCGTCGTTCTGACGGCGCAGCTCGTCGCCGGAGCGGGTCAGCTCCTCCACCTGCGCCTGATTCTCCTGGGTGATCTTACCGATGTAGGCGATGACGTCTTCGCGGTCAAAACCGCCGAACATTCTGGTTCTGAAATTTGTACTCATAGTATCCTCCGTTTACCCTGCGGCCTCTGGCGAAAGCCGGCGGGAAATAGCGCTTTCTTACCCATTACAATAGCACAAACTCCCGCACATGACAAGCAGGAAATGAAACAGAAAAAAATGAGGCAGATTTTGCAAAAAAATGCTTGCATTTTGTTTTAGACCATGGTATTATATTCAAGTCGTCAGGAATGAGACATGCGCCGTTAGCTCAGCTGGATAGAGCGTCTGGCTACGGACCAGAAGGCCGGGGGTTCGAATCCCTCACGGCGTGCCAAAAAGACCCGAAACCGTAAGGCTTCGGGTCTTTTTGTTTGCATAAGTTGTTGTTTTCTCCCGCTGCTTTTTTCTGACCCAAACGCTGACCCCAACGGGAGCGGATAGCGGAAAGGTCTATACCGCACGGGAGAGGATGCTCCCCATCGTTTGCGCCGCCTTGAGCTGGGCGTCGGTGGTGACATGGGCGTAGGTATCCAGCGTGAAGCCCGCGGAGTAATGACCGAGCATCGAGGACACGGTTTTTACATCCACGCCGTTTTGCAGCGCCATCGTTGCGAAGGTGTGGCGTAGGTCATGAAAGCGTATCCGTGGCAGTCCTGCTCGCTTTAGAACGCGGTGCAGCATATGCAACACGCTGTCCGGTGACATAGGGCCTCCGCTTGGCGATGGAAATACCCATTCGCTGTTACCCACCTTGTTTTTCTGTGCCTTTAGAACGTCTATCGCGTCTGCCGACAACGGCAGTGTGCGGTAGGCATTTTTTGTTTTCAGCGGAGCTTCCACTACCTTACCGTTCTGCCGCGAGATGGCCCGTTGGATTTTCAGTATGCCATGCTGGAAGTCCACATCCGTCCACTTCAGTCCCAGTAGTTCCCCACGCCGCAATCCCGTGGCGAGGTCGAGGTAATAGAGCTCGTACACGCCGCTGTCCCTGGCCTCCCGGAAGAAGGCGCTGAGTTGGTCAGCGGTCAGGGTTTTCATCTCCTTATGTTCGAC
>OBLI01000902.1_pt1 | contig 30706 bp, 19 predicted proteins | sample 1519701 | NCBI WGS metagenome assembly OBLI01 (sample SAMEA3663005, study PRJEB22513) | pig gut metagenome | biome: pig gut; feature: pig-associated habitat; material: faeces | place: France | collected 2012 | reverse complement strand
AAAATTTAAAGAGCGCTATAACTATTTAATTATTAATTATTTAAGCTATGCGTCTGGAATTTTATCCGGACAGCAGTGAAACAGAACATGAAAACCAGACAAGCATTTTTAGCCCTCGCCCTGTGTGCCGCAGCCTTGACATCATGCGGCTCGGCACAGAGCTCGCTCAACGCCCTGCGCTCGCTTAACGAAGACCTCCGTGACAACAGCGTACGCTTCACCGCAAAGGACTGGCGTGCGGCACAGGAGAGACTGAACAAGATTCAGGAGAATATGAAACGCTATGAATACACAGCGGAGGAAATGCGCGAGATAGGAAAGCTGAAAGCCAGCTGCTACGTATATATGGGCAAGAACACAGTGGAGACCGCCGTCGGCGACGCCATGCGTACTGTCAATGAAGTGCGAGGAGCTGCCGAGGGTATTAAGGATGCTATAAAAGAGATAAAGAAATGAGAAAATACCAGATTGACCTTCGCGTATCCGCTGTAGAGCATATCAACGAGAAATATGTACTCATAAGGCTCACAGACGACAAACCACTGCCAGAGATGATACCTGGACAGTTTGTGGAAATCAAGGTTGAGGGCTCACAGACAACATTCCTCCGCCGCCCTATCTCCATACATTATGTAGACAGGGAGAAGAATGAGCTGTGGCTTCTCGTTGCTGTTGTGGGCCAGGGGACAAGGGCAATGGCGTCCCTGTCGGCAGGCGACACGATGAACCTGGTATTGCCTCTCGGCAATGGGTTCACTATATCTGCCCGCAAGACATTGCTCGTCGGAGGTGGAGTTGGTGTCGCACCGCTGCTCTATGCCGGCAAAGCCATCCGGGAGGCAGGAGGAGAGCCTGTATTCCTCCTTGGCGCCCGCTCGGCCAAGGATCTGCTTGAGATTGAGCGCTTCCGTGCCATCGGACGCGTGCTTACCACAACAGAGGACGGCTCGGATGGAGAGAGGGGATTTGTCACAGACCATTCCGTTTGGGAGAAAGAGCCGTTCCAGATGATATCTGTCTGCGGGCCAAAACCTATGATGGTGGCCGTGGCAAGAAAAGCAAGGGAGAAGAATATCCCATGTGAGGTGTCGCTCGAGAATATGATGGCATGCGGACTCGGGGCATGCCTCTGCTGTGTGGAGAACACAACAGACGGAAACGTGTGTGTCTGCAAGGAGGGTCCAATATTCAGCACAGACAAGCTGAAATGGTAAGGACGCCCCCTTGTGCGGCTATCATCGCCATGAGAAAATAAAGAATCAACCACCCCACCATCCACCGACAACAACAAAACTGAGAAAAAAGATGGCAACACTAAATGTCAACATAGGAGCATTAGAGCTCAAGAATCCGGTCATGACCGCAAGTGGCACATTCGGTTATGGCCTTGAATTCGCTGACCTCGTGCCTCTCGATGAGATTGGAGGCATCATAGTAAAAGGAACCACCCTGAAGCCAAGACAAGGCAACGACTACCCACGTATGGCAGAGACACCACAGGGAATGCTGAACTGTGTCGGTCTGCAGAATAAGGGGGTGGACTATTTCTGCTCAGAGATCTATCCGAAGATAAAGGATATCGACTCACAGATGATTGTCAACGTCAGCGGCTCGTCGCCAGAGGATTACGCTGAGTGTGCAAGAAGAGTCGGCACACTTGACAACATTCGTGCTATAGAACTGAATATCTCATGCCCTAATGTGAAGGATGGAGGCATGGCTTTCGGTGTGACATGCGAGGGGGCGGCAAGCGTGGTGCGCGCTGTGCGTAAAGCCTACGCCAAGACCTTGATAGTGAAGCTCTCGCCCAATGTCACAAGCATAACAGACATAGCCAAGGCAGTGGAGGCAGAAGGGGCAGACAGCGTATCGCTGATAAACACCCTCATGGGCACAAGCATAGACATAGAGCGCCGGCGCTTCAACCTGTCGATAGGCACAGGTGGACTATCAGGGCCTTGTGTCAAACCTGTCGCACTCCGCATGGTTTACCAGGTAGCCAATGCGGTGAAGATTCCTGTCATCGGACTTGGAGGCATATCGACAGCTGAGGATGCCATAGAATTCCTCATGGCCGGAGCGACAGCTATAGAGATAGGCACAGCAAACTTCATTGACCCTGCCGTGACAAAGAAGGTGAAGGATGGAATAAACACGTGGCTCGACAGACACGGGATAGGCGACGTGAAGGAAATAATAGGCACTGTAGGAAAATGAGAAGGATGACAGCGACAAAGCTACTGGCAGCAATGATGCTTCTTCTCGTTCCAGCAGCTCTCACCTCATGCAAGGATATGTCACAACTGGCGGCAGAGATAACAAAAGCCATGGACGACATACAGACAGGAGAAGAGGAAGATGCATGGTCCGAAGAGACACCAGACGGCAACCAGACAGCACCAGCGGAGAAGGCATACGAGCTGCCGGCAATAGGGACAAACGACCTGATAATCCGTCATACAGGCTTCACGCTCAGGTATAACAAGACGCACAACACACCTGACTGGTCGGCATGGTGCCTGACCGTCGAACACACTGACGGCCCGGTAGAACGCTCACAGAAGTTCTGGGCTGACCCCTCACTGCCATCCGCATACCGTGTAGACTACTATGACTACAAAGGCTCGGGGTACGATAGGGGGCACATGTGTCCTGCTGGCGACATGAAATGGAACGAGAAGGCAATGCATGACTGCTTCTACATGTCGAACATCTGCCCACAGACTGGGACTCTCAACAGCGGCTCATGGAACCGTCTTGAGATGAAATGCCGTGACTGGGCGAAGAAAGAGGGACGTGTATATATTGTCTGTGGCCCTGTCTGGGAGAAAGGCCGTCATGAGCAAATAGGTATAGACCACTCAATAGATGTGCCTGAGGGATTCTTCAAGGCTGTACTGACCATGAGGAAAGGCCATGAGCGCGCGGCAGCCTATTACTTCAGGAACGACGAGAGCCAGCAGAAATATCGTGAAGCCCTCGTGACAGTCGACGAGATAGAACGCCGCACAGGGCTTGACCTCTTCGCGGCTGTCGAGGACAATCTCGAGAGGAAGATAGAGGCTGAATGCAAGCAATGGTGACACTCTGCTGACTATACCCCCCCAGAAGACTATAGGAGAAACTGGCACATCAAGGGAGGACAACAATAATCAGGCAGGTGTGTCAAGATGGATTCTATATATTACCACCCTACGACCAGTGGGGCCACAGGACAAATCTCCCACTGGGGAAAAAATATATAAATTATGGGTTGACGTTATATACGCCGAGGGAGCAAAACGACAGAAAGCTATATGTCATGGAAGAAGAAATACCGCTGTGAGGTCTGTGGTTACGAGGCCGATGTCTATGAGGGGTATGGACTGTTCAAGCAGCATATCTCCCTGATGTTCTGTCCTGAATGCCAGACACTCCAGAACATTGTCGTCGGTGGCATAATAGGCGAGGTAGCACCTTCCTACCAGTCAGAATACGGCCGCCTGTGCCCAAAGTGCTCGTCAGGGAATATGAGGATGTGGGACGGCCATACATGTCCTCAATGCGGCAACAGAATGTCTTTCACTGGAGAGAAAGAGTTCTGGACTTAAAGCTGTATCACGACACGCGATGGGGCTAAAGGTGGCTGGCAAGACGCACGGCGAACCCATGTTACGGCCCTGTCTCTCGAACTGGACTACACCCATGACAACAAATCCTTGGCAACATATCATCTTAAAGACTATGAGACGCATCGGAATACTAAGCGACACACACTCTTACTGGGACGACCGCTACCTCATTCACTTCGCTGAGTGTGACGAGATATGGCATGCTGGAGATATATGCTCAACAGAGATTATTGAGCGTCTGTCGGCACCTTTCCCCACAGACGGCTCTACCCCACCCCGCCGCCGTATAGTGCGTGCAGTATGCGGAAACTGCGACGGAGGTGACCTGCGACACATGTTCCCGGAGACACTTAGGTGGAGGTGTGAGAATGTTGAGGTGCTTATGAAACACATCGGAGGGTATCCGGGACGTTATGACCGCTCAGTCATTGGGCAGCTTTACTCAAACCCTCCACAGCTGTTCATTTCCGGCCACTCGCACATCCTGAAAGTCATGTACGACAAGACATTAGGGACACTTCATATCAATCCCGGGGCTGCTGGCATACAGGGATGGCATAAGGAACGTACCCTCATACGCCTGACAATAGACGGCAGCAAGATGAGGGATATGGAGATAATAACACTCGCTGAGAGGAAACAGGCAGAACAATGATGCCGCCACGGGGCGAACGGGCCAGATGAGCGTGGCAAGAAGACAGCTGAGATATAACAGATATCGTCGTAACTGTGTGTCCTGCCAACGATGTTATGGAAGGACACAAATTGATGGAATAACGGGCGCCGCAGGCAACACATTCTTACAACGTGTTGCCTGCGGCGTCTTTGTTATGCCAGATGAGCGATGATGAGCTTGCCCGGGCATTGTCATGGCGAGAACTGACGGAACAGCGAGAGGAGAGGCTGAGTTTACTCAGACTATCCCGAAATATCGTGCAAATGAGAGCAGAGTCAAGCTTGCTTGGCTATGCCGAGTGCAGCCGATATTCAACGAAAGTTAAATCGTGCAAATGAGAGCAGAGTCAAGCTTGCTTGGCTATGCCGAGTGCAGCCGATATTCAACGAAAGTTAAATCGTGCAAATGAGAGCAGAGTCAAGCTTGCTTGGCTATGCCGAGTGCAGCCGATATTCAACAAAAGTTAATCGTGACGGAAGAAGACGAAGACAAAGCCAACGCATTTCTTGCATAAAGGCGAAGACGTGGACATAATATGCGTAGGACAATGCATAGGCATACAAGCAGAAGGATATGGTTCTCGCCCGCTTGTGAAGCACGAAAGCAGGTAACACACTACACATCAACGTGTTATCAACAACAAGCAACACCACGGCATTCCCTCTCTCAAGAGCATGAAACGGGGATCAAGTATAACGGTTTTCCAATTCGTATTGAATGACAGCCTCACAGGCTCTGAATGGGAGGCTAAGAGATACTGAATGACAGCCTCATTGGTATTGTATGGCAGAGCATGCTGTTCGGAGCAGTGAAGGCTGTGGAATTCTGACAATGTAACATTGTCAAAAAAAACATCCTGCATCCCGGTTTTGAGCGTCCTTCCATAGGGCAGAAAGGCTTTGACAGTCCAGAGAGTCTTATCATTGGTTGTTGGTCCCGGTGGAAAGACAGTGAGCATCGCCACAAGATACGCTGCACATCTCACTGGAGTGGTTGTTGCTCCCGGTAGAAAGACAGTGAGCATCGCCGTCCGAAAAACCTATATGATGGCTTGTGACAAGTTGACTCTGGCAGACATGCCTATTCGTCAGAATGTGGGGTGTCCATCAGTATGACAAATAATCCCAAGATGATGATAGTCTTTACCGGACAGCGATAATCATGAATAGTCATTATCAGCATCATGAGCATTCATATCCCTCCACGAGAATTCTCTCAGGCCATGACATGAGGCGGAAGGAGGGCATGAGAGAAACATGGGGAAGAATTCACGGGGACGCGTGGCGTATCAGCCCCATCACTATTCGGGAAGAAAAAAAGGCGTGTATTTTCTTGGCTATATCACTAAGAATGAGTATATTTGCACCAAACTAACTATCTACAGACAACAAGTATTATACACATATCGGATGAATGTCATCCTGTGCATGTCATATGAAACAGATTTCCGGGGCCAGACACATGGAGAGACATTCGCCCAATACTAACCAACCATACAAACATGAGACAAAAAATTCTATCGGCATCGGTATGCCTCGCCACTCTGCTCCCCCTTACCGCCTCGGCGCAGCAGACCACAAACAACGGCATCCCATACCTCCAGGGGCAGAGTATGGATATCAGCCAGCAGTTCTCTGATTTCAGCAGCATCTTCTTCTTTGCAGACAGTCTTGTAGCATTCGACACCGCGACAGGCACAGGCGAGCTGAAATGGAAGCGCCAGCAGCTCATGCCACGTCAGGCTTTCAATGCCAACACATATCTCCACCAGCCATTACGGATGCTTGATTTCCCCGGGACAGCCTATGACAACGACCCTGTCCTGAAATTCAGCCTAGAGCCTGTTGACAGCCGTACAATACGTGTGAGAGTGCGGACATCTCCCATCGTCAAGGCTGATGACTACAGCGACGAGGTGATGCTGGCAGGCCCTCCTGCCGATGGACGCAGCCAATGGCGTGTCAGCCGTGATGCGAAGGGTGTCAGATACGTCTCGGACAACGGCATCATCGAGATACAGTCATATCCCTGGCGCATAATCATACGCGACAAGGATGGCAAGGAACTGTCACACACAAGGGCGTGGAGCGACAACGACTCGACACAGGTGAAAGTGCCACCATTCTTGTTCATGAAGCGTGGTGCCGACAACAGCCGCTGCATAAACCCTGTATTCTCCCTCTCACCCGGCGAGCGCATATATGGCTGCGGGGAGAGCGCGACAGCCCTCAACAAGGTCGGACAGAAACTAAACCTCTTTGTCACAGACCCGCAGGGGCCAGAGACACCCGACATGTACAAGCCGATACCGTTCTTCTTCTCTAACCGTGGATACGGGATTTTCATGCATACAGCAGCTCCTGTCACATGTGATTTCGGCCAGTCATACATTGGTGCCACACGCCTGTTCATGGCCGACGAGGACATGGATTTCTTCATATTCTTCGGCGAGCCGAAGGATATCCTCTCATCATACACAGCGCTTGTGGGACGCCCTGAGCTGCCCCCGCTATGGTCATTCGGGACATGGCAGAGCCGCATAACATACTTCTCAGAGCAGGAGGGAAGAGATGTCGCCCGGAAACTGAGAGACCTGCGCATACCAACTGATGTCATACACTTCGACACAGGATGGTTCGGGACAGACTGGCAGTGTGACTATCAGTTTGCCAAAGACCGTTTCAAGAATCCCACACGTATGCTCTCGGACATGAAGAAGGATGGATTCCATGTCTGTCTATGGCAGCTGACGTATTTCACTCCTAAGAACAGATACTTCAACGAGCTGGTAGAGCGTGGACTTGCCGTAAGGAATGGCAAAGGCGGTCTGCCTGTTGAGGATGCCGTGCTCGACTTCACCAATCCCGAGACCGTGACATGGTATCAGGGTAAGCTTGCCGGACTGCTACGCCAGGGTGTCGGAGTCATAAAGGCAGACTTCGGGGAGGCTGCCCCTTATATTAACGGTGTGTACCATAATGGCCGCACAGGCATGTATGAGCACAATCTCTATCCCGTGCGCTATAACAAGGCCGCATACGATATCATACGCCAGATTAATGGAGGAGAGGGAATCATCTGGGCCCGCTCCGCATGGGCAGGTTCACAGCGTTACCCACTCCATTGGGGCGGAGACGCAGCGACGACAAACACCGGACTGCATGGTACAGTGCGTGCGGGGCTCTCACTCGGACTCTCAGGGTTCACATTCTGGAGCAATGACATGGGCGGATTCGTCACTAAAAGCCCAGAGCGTCTCTACCGGCGCTGGCTGCCCTATGGATTCATGACGAGCCACAGCAGGGCTCACGGAGTGGACACAGAGCCTTGGCTGTATAACGACGCATTCGTGGATTTCTACCGTGAGTGTGCCGAGATGAAGTATAAGCTTATGCCGTATGTCTATGCCCAGGCGAAGATGTCGGCCGACAAGGGATGGCCTATGCAGCGTGCGCTCCTGCTCGAATATCCCGATGACCCTGGCGCATGGCTTGTCGACGACGAGTACATATTCGGCAGCCAGATGCTTGTCGCACCGATGCTTGATGATGAGACCTCACGGGATGTATACCTACCAGGCAAGGAGAAATGGATAGACTATCAGACCGGAAAGACATACAGCCCGGGATGGCATCGCATAGAGGCTGAGGCTCTCCCTATCATCATTATGGTGAAGGACGGCTCTGCACTGCCCCACGTGCCTGTGGCACAGAGCACTGACCGCATAGAATGGGACAAGGTGGAATGGAAGATATACAAAGCCGACAAGCCTCACGCTACAGGATGGCTCTTCAGGCCCGCCGACACCGAGGTCGAGGAAATGAGATTCTGAAGCCAAGACATGCTGACGGGGCAGGCATAGCGGACAATCCCACCCCTTGTCTTCCGGAGAGATGATATGCTGACTGTACCCAACTCCATGCGCGCCTGATGCCATGCCCGACACACGTGGAGGCGCCTCAACATACAGGCCGTGTTATTGTGTCGGGGCGGATGGGGCAGGAAACAAGGTATAGGGAAAAGTATATCGGAAGGCATGGTGCTGTTTGGGCATGTTATCCAGTCCATATAAAGATTTCAGGCAGACTGTTTCCAGATTAGGAACAGCCTGCCTGATATTGTAATATGATATGTAAGATTTCCATCTACAATCCCTGACATACAATGATATGGGGAAGAGCACTGGCATGTCGTGGGATTAACGCTGGATACAAGGTGTGGAAGCACGACACGATGAGCGTGCGGGCACAGATGGAGAGTGGGTGGGTATGGCGTCGCTGTCAAACGCTGGCCATCGTCAGAATGGCAGGCCGACAGCGAAATGGAATGTCAAGTCGCGCGAGAGGCGTGGATGAATGACGGGGTAATGCTCACGGCTTGTCGTATAAGCTGGATTGACAGCTTTCATGCCAGCATCAAGACGGAGGAAGAAGTAGCTGAAGTTCAGGCGCACGCCAAGGCCGTAAGCGACAGCCATATCGCGCAGGATATTCTTGAATCGGAACTGTCCTCCCGGCTGGCTCTCATAGTCGCGAATGGTCCATATATTACCGGCATCGACGAAAGCGGCACCATAGAGCTTCCAGAAGAGGAAGGCACGATATTCAAGGTTGAGGTCGAGCCTGATGTCGCCCGTCTGGTTGATGAAGTCGATACGTCCGTCTGTTCCCTTGTACGAGCCTGGCCCGAGTTCCCTCACGCTCCATCCTCTCACGCTGTTAGCTCCACCAGAGAAGTATCTTTTCTCAAAAGGCAGCACAGAAGAGTTGCCATAGGGATAAGCCACGCCAAGGCCACCGTGAAGGAAGAGCTCAGAATGAGGTGACAGCGTGATGCGGTGTGTGGCGTCAATATCAAACTTCACATACTGGGCGAAAGCTATATTGAAGAGGGTATACTGTCCCTCAGCATTCTTGGAGAATGTCCCTGAACGGGATATGAGCTGCAGGAGATTGCCCGATGTCTCAAAATTCAGTTTCAAGGCGTTGATGCCGTTGTTATAGTTAAGGCCGAATCCCATCTTCATGATGAACAGGTCCTCGTAGTTATAGCGCAGGATGACATTGTTCGATGTCTCTGAGTCGAGGTAGTCTTTCTTGAATGTCTCCGATATCCAAGGCATGAAGACATAGTTCAGGTCAAGAAGGTCGAAAGTGTAGCTGGTGTGGTGTCTCGGCTCAGCCCATTTGTATCGCCACGCGGCAGAGAACATGCGGCGGTGGAATTCTGGCCTGTCCTGTGAGTTATAGGCTACGCTAAGCTCAGATGTCGACAATATCATGCGCTTGAAGAAACGCGAGACGAAAGGCGCGAGGAATCGTGGGAACTGCAGCCTTGCCTCCACACCATACTCTATGTAATCCTGGTTGTTATACCCCTCCAGTCCCGTTATGGCCTCGTAAGAGCCTCTCAGGGAGAGCGAGAGAGTCTCAGAGCCTCTGAAGAGGTTGCGGTTCTCGTATGTCAACGACACCGCAGCCCCGAAATCTCCTGAGGTGTTGGTCCCCTCTGGCTGTATGGAGATAGTGTTAGGCTTGTTCGGCGCGATGGCTATATCACAGTCGAGAGTGTCTCCACGCTCTGTCATTGAGACATTGGTATATCTCAGTGCGCTGAGACGGGCGAAGCGCTGGTATGTCCGCTGCAGAGCCGATGCGCTATACAGACGTCCGCTCTCGATGGATGTGTTCTCGTCAAGGACTGAGGGTCTGAGAGGCAGCGGACGCTCATCTGACAGCGTGTCAGTCTCCGTTGTAAGCCGTTGTCCGGCATTATGGTATGTTATCTTCCCGAGAGTGTATACCGGATGTTCCGTCTCGGGGGAACGGCTGTTGGCTCTATATAGGGTCAGGAGAAGGGTCACGTCGACATTTGTAGAGCCGGCTATGGTATCGGCATAGAACTTCACAAAGTCCTTGTTGAACTTGTAATAGCCACGATCCTGAAGCAGATGTGTGATGGCGTCACGCTCACGGTTGAGCGCAGCGACAGAGAAAGGCTTGCCTGAGGCCAGCTCAGACTTGTAGGATGCTGTCAGCAGGCTGTCTATCGCCCTGTCACGTATGTCACGTTTGATGCTGCTTACGGTATACCGCTCTCTTGGGTGGAGTGTATAGGTGACCTCTGTCTTTGTCTTCTTTCCCTTATATGGCGTTGCCTCTGCCGTCACATCAGCATGCAGGAACCCCTCGTTGTTGAGGGCCTGGGTGAGGTCACGGCATGAGAGGGCGGTCTTCGTGGAGTCGTAGGCGACTTTCCGCTTCTTGCCCCCCTGCATTCCAGGGCGCTGTATGACATAGGGCCTAAGGGCGGCGGCATCAACGTTCTCGTCTGTGCTTAGGATATTCACACGCTTCAGCTCTGTCTCTCCGGGCAGCAGTTTCCCGGTGCTGCACGATACGAGGAGGAGAAGCATGAAGAGCCCACAAACGGCATCCCTCACGCTGATTGCATGATGCAGTCTCGTGGCTCGCGATGTCGTCTGTGGGCTCTTCTGGTTGTCCATGTGGCTGTATGTGTCGGTTATTCTATTTGTGTGTGTTCTGTTTCAGGTGCTGTCATTTTGTTAGCTCAGCACCCTCGCGCACCTCATATCTGATGTTCTTCCCTGCAGATGGTCTTTTATGTTTGCCGTCAAGGATGAGTATCGTGGTCTTTTTCCCCTGAGGAATATCGGCTACTGCATCCTCGACAGTCATGTAATTGCCGCGTCCCTCGGCCGACACGACATAATCGTAATGGCGCACGTAGGGTTTCAAGGCTGGCACAGCATCGGCGATAGCGTCGGCAAGGAGATTTGCGATGACGTGTGCTCCATAAATGCTATAGTGGGTATTGTCACGCCGCCCCTTCGGTATGCTTGCTATCTCTCCCGGCTTCAGCCACACGTGGAGCTTGCGCGACCCTACGACACCGTGGTCCTGTTCCATGTTATGGCTTATGGTAGTGGCGTCGACGAATGGCGTACCGGTCTTCTTTGCCACAATCCGCGGTACAGCCGTATAGTCTCCATCGAGGGTGTAGTGTGTCGGCACAAGATAGAGAGTGTTCACCTCCTCATCGCCATACTCAACATCGCGCAGCGTCTCATCATCAGCCTTCGCAGTCTTCGAGCCGGCGAGCGAGTCGCGTTTGGCGCTCTCAGCTTTACGTGCGTCGAAGAACAGACGCCTCTCGACACTGTTGAAGAGGACAGGTATACCACCCCTCTCCCTTGTCTCATTGACATATCTCGTCAGGTTATCATCAAACGAGGAACCTGGCTTTGCGAATCGTTTTGCCTTGCCTGGCTGGTCATGTTTCTCATCGTTATGCCCGAACTGTATGAAGACATAGTCTCCCGGCTTTATCCTCTCGAGCACTTTCTGCCACAATCCCTCGTTGATGAACGATATTGAGGAGCGTCCGTTCTTGGCGTGGTTCTCCACTATGATATCGTCCGTGAAGCAGCCTTGCAGCACCATTCCCCATCCACGTTCTGGCGAGCCTGTGGATATATCCTTATCGGCCATTGTCGAGTCGCCTACCATGAATATTGTCGTCTTATGTTCAGAGGACGACGTCACGAGCAGGCATATTGCTGTCAATATTGCTAATGATAATGTGCGATGCATGTTATGTGTCTTTATCGTTGTTTGATTAAGGTTCAGTGAATGTCTTTATGGAGCGCCAATATAACCATCCTTAATCAGCTGAAGCATTGTCAGCCACTGCCATGAGGCGAGACCTGCCGCATGTAGAAGCCCCCCATGCCATCTGGAGAACGGATGGAGAATCAGCGGGGCAAGCCTGTTCCGTCGGTCTGTCCCGCTGTTCCCGGTTATTCTGTTATCATGGATATCATCTCCTCAGCTGTCACCAGCGCCTGCTCTCCTGTAGCCATATTCTTCAGGGTCAGTTTGCCTTCAGCTATCTCGTTCTCTCCAGCGAGGGCTACGAATGGGATGTTCTTGGCGTTGGCATATGACATCTGCTTCTTCATCTTCACAGCGTCGGGGAAGACTTCGGTACGTATTCCGGCGCGCCGTGCCTGTGATGCGACAGGCAGGCAGTAGGCAGTCTCCTTCTCTCCGAAGTTGATGAATAGCAGCTGTGTTGTGTTGACCGCCTCTTTCGGGTAGAGGTCAAGCTGGTTGAGGACATCATATATGCGGTCGGCACCGAACGATATGCCTACGCCTGATAGTCCTGGCATGCCGAAGATTCCGGTGAGGTTGTCATATCTTCCTCCGCCTGTTATGGAACCAATCTGCACATCAAGAGCCTTCACCTCGAATATCGCACCTGTATAATAGTTCAGTCCACGTGCGAGAGTCAGGTCGAGCTCTATCTCATTCTCCAGCTGTCCCCTCAGTGCGTTGAGTATGACACGGCATTCGCTGACACCCTTCAGTCCTGTCTCGCTTGCAGAGAGGACCTCGGCGATAGTGTCAAGTTTCTCGTCATTGCTTCCCTGGAGCTTTATGATAGGCTGGAGCTTCTCTATCGCCTCGTCAGATATGCCACACGCACGCAACTCGTCGTTGACAGCGTCAAGCCCTATCTTGTCGAGTTTGTCTATGGCGACAGTGATATCGACAATCTTGTCAGCCTCTCCAATCACCTCTGCTATACCAGTCAGAATCTTGCGGTTGTTGATTTTTATGAGCACACGTATCCCGAACTTAGTGAACACCGTATCGACTATCTGCATCAATTCCACCTCGTTGAGGAGCGAGTCAGAGCCTACCACATCGGCATCACACTGGTAGAACTCGCGGTATCTTCCCTTCTGTGGGCGGTCGGCACGCCATACTGGCTGTATCTGGTATCTTTTGAAAGGCATCTGGAGTTCTTCCCTATGCTGCACGACATACCGCGCGAAAGGTACAGTAAGGTCGTATCTTAGGCCTTTCTCACAGAAGCGGGCGGCGAGTCTCAGTGTCGGGGTATTTGCTATCTCGTCGGGTGTCATGCCGTGGAGGAAGTCTCCAGAGTTGAGAATCTTGAAGAGCAGCTTGTCGCCCTCCTCGCCATATTTGCCCATGAGCGTTGAGAGATTCTCCATGGCTGGTGTCTCGATCTGCTGGAAACCATACAGAGCGTAGACATCCTTTATCGTGTTGAAGATATAGTTGCGCTTGGCCATCTCTACAGGGCCGAAGTCGCGTGTACCCTTAGGTATACCTGGTTTCATGTTTTGTGTCGGGTATGTTATGTTTATGTTCTTGTCTTTGTTTGTCTCATCCTGGAGAGCCATCCACTCTGCCATATACTGCCGCCATTAGGGACGTAGTATACTGTGCGGTCGGTGTTTGCCTCACATGCCATAGGACAGACTTGCCCATAAGGTAGAAAAATGCCGGCTCAGGGGGCTTACGGCGGTACTGTCCACCGTTCTCCTGGGGCGGCATATTCTCTGTCTTGTTATCGCGTACGGTGACAGCCTGTTGTCATGCGCCATACGGGCGACGCCTTCAGCATGCTCTCAGATGAGCCCTGTCGACCCTCAGGCTATCCTGTGGTTATGTAAGTCTGGCCTCCGTGGGCGTCAATTCCTTACTATTGTCTGCTCTCTGTCCGGACCGATAGATATAATCGTGATAGGAGTCTCAAGCTCAGTCTCAAGGAATTTGATATAGTCTTTGAACTGCTGTGGGAACTCGTCCTCGCTTGTGAATCGTGTCATATCCGTCTGCCATCCCTCAAGCTCTTTGTATACAGGCTCTATACCGTTTTCTATGCTGAATGGGAAGTCGCGTGTCTCCACACCGTTCACCTTGTATGCTGTGCAAGCCTTTATCGTCGGGAAGGTGTCGAGGACATCGCTCTTCATCATTATGAGCTGTGTGACACCGTTAATCATTATGGCATATCTGAGGGCCACGAGGTCTATCCATCCGCAGCGGCGCTCACGTCCTGTCACAGCACCATACTCGTGTCCGATGGCACGCATCTTCGCTCCAGTCTCATCGAAGAGCTCTGTCGGGAATGGGCCTGCACCGACGCGTGTGCAGTAGGCTTTCATGATACCATATACCTCTCCAATCTTGTTAGGGCCCACACCGAGGCCTGTGCATGCACCGGCACAGATGGTATTGCTTGATGTCACGAAGGGATAGGAGCCGAAATCGACATCGAGGAGTGTGCCCTGTGCTCCCTCGGCAAGGATTGACTTGCCTGCCTTCAGCACACGTCCTATCTCATGTTCTGAGTCGACAATCTTGAATCTCTTGAGATACTCAATGCCCTCGAGCCATACCTTCTCTGTCTCCTCAAGAGCTTTCTCGTCGTATTCATATCCCAGAGCTTTCAGCATGCTGATATGGCGTGCCTTGTGGGCTGCGTATTTCTGCTCGAATCCGTCGAGTATATCTCCCACCCGGAGACCATTTCTCGATGTCTTGTCAGTATATGTCGGACCTATTCCCTTGCCAGTCGTTCCGACCTTGTCCTTTCCTTTCAGCGACTCATATGCAGCGTCGAGGATACGGTGGGTAGGCATGATGAGGTGTGCTTTCTTTGATATATGCAGACGTTCTGTAAGAGGGTGTCCACTCTTGTCGAGATCCTTTGCCTCGCCCATGAAGAGGTCTGGGGCGAGGACGACTCCATTACCAATGATATTGACCTTGCCACCCTGGAATATTCCTGAGGGGATAGAGCGGAGAACATACTTCTGTCCTTCAAACTCAAGTGTGTGTCCAGCGTTCGGACCACCCTGGAATCTGGCGACAACATCATATTTTGGGGTCAGGACATCGACCACCTTGCCTTTTCCTTCGTCGCCCCACTGCAGACCGAGCAGGACGTCTATCTTACCTGTGTTCATTGTTTATATTGATGTATGAAATGTTCGTATAGATACAGACGTTTTCTTCCCTTGTGCCTATTGTCTTGGCTTTCACGACAAATGGCTCTGTTTGATGCCATAGGCTGTGACTGTTAAGGCAATATGCACATTTATGCCACAAAATTAGCAATATTTTTTCACATTAATGTCTATATGCTGTATTATTTGTAAAAATTAAGAGTTCGGACATCATAAACGGATATGTCACAGCCTGTATGGATGCCTGTGGCACATCCGTCCAATCTCATTTTTCACTATAATGTATAGGTTTTCGTCTTTGTCAGCCTGTATGTTGACGTTAGCAGGCTGCCGCCTCGCTGTCTGTGGCATAGATGCACAGGTTGTTGACCATGCTATTGTCTCATCATTTCTTAGCCGCCAGACGCGACAGTCTTTTCCTTCTGTGTGCCATTCTGCGGTGGTGTCTGTATTTGCCAGACAGCCAGACGAAGCATATGATGCCCATGACAGAGCAGATGACGAGTATCATCCTTACATTCAGCGAGTCACCCTTCACCCTGCTCCACATATCCACCATGGCCTCTGTCTTGTCGGCACAGTCGTGCATCAGCGCGCATCTTTCAATGACCGCTTTGTCGGGATAGTAGACCTGTCTGAGCCTCACATGGCGTCCCTCCTCGCCGAAGATGTAGCTTGCGTCGACAAAGGGGACTCCGCTGTCATCGTCTTCCATCATACCTTCCATCACCTCTCTCGAGCCTATGACAGAGACATATCCTATGGCCTCCATATTACGTATAGCGTTCTCTGGCATGCAGAGGAAGTTGATGAAATAGCTTGCTGCCTCTGGATTCTTTGCGTATATGGGTATCGCCCATCCGTCAAACCACACATTGGAGCCTTCTTCTGGTACGACATAGTCAAGGTCAACGCCTACCTCGGCAGCCTCTTCGATGGCCCATGCGGCATCTCCGCTCCATGTCATGTTTGCCCATGCCTTTCCCTTTGTCATTGTCTCTTTCCCGAAATCGACCTCCCATCCGAAGATATTAGGCTTGGCACGCTTCACCAAGTCCTCGACGAGGCGTATCCTCTCGTCCGTCACATGCCCGACGAGCTCACTGCGTGTCACTTTCCCCGCCTTTATGTCGTCAATGCAGGCGTAGCATATCAGGCATGAGTAGACATCCCTGAAAGCGTCTTTCATGAGTATCTTCCCCATCAGGCGAGTGTCATAGAGCGCTCCCCACGACTTGAGGTCGGAGGCTTTCAGGTATTTCTTGTTATACAGGAATCCTGTTGTTCCCCACATATATCCTACGGCATAGTCGCTGACATTTATCTTGGAGCCTTTTGGGGCCATCTCCTGGAACATCCTGACGGCAAAAGGGGAGACATTGTCAAAGTATGAGGGGGTGTTTGTCCTTGATATTATATCTTTCCTGATAGGCTGCAAGAGTTTCTTGCGCAGCATACGCTCGATGATGTACTCTGAGGGGCATATGACATCATAGTCCTCGTGTCCTACCTCTATCTCGGCAAGCATGTTCTCGTTGATGTCGAATGTCTGCATCTGTACATGTATATACTTTCCTGTCTGTCTCTGGTACCACTTCTCGAACTCAGGCAGGAGGTCCTCGTCGATATAGTCGGCCCAGTTGTAGACCTTGAGTATCTCGTGCCGCTCAAGAGCCTGCGCCACGCCAGGCATCATGCACAGTATGATGACGGTTATGATGAGGTGGAGTCTGTCTTTCATCTTCATTTTCCTTTCTTCTTCTGTTCTTTTTTCTGTCTGCTGGCCCTTATGTTCACGACGACGAGCAGCAGAAGCATCGTCACGAATATGAGTGCGGAGAGTGGTCTCAGCTCAGGTGTCAGTCCACCCTTGCGGGCGTCGGCATAGATATATGTTGAGAGAGTGTCAAGTCCGTCGCTGCCTTTCGTGAAGAACGTGACTGCAAAGTCGTCGATAGAGAGTGTGACAGCGAGTATGAATCCGCTCACCATGCCCGGGAGGAGCTCAGGCAGAAGCACTTTCCTGAATGCCTGCCATGGTGTGGCACCGAGGTCGAGCGCCGCCTCGTATATGTTCGGGTTCATCGTTGTCAGCCTTGGCATGACGCAAAGGATGACATAGGGGGTGCAGAAGGCTATATGGGCACAGATGACGGTGAACATTCCGCGCGAGATGCCGAGGAAGACAAAGAGCAGGAAGATTGATATACCGGTGATTATATCGGGATTTATCATCGGCACATTGTTGAGGAATGTCACTGTGCGGCGTGCCATTCCCCTCATGTTGTGTATGCCTATCGCGGCGACAGTGCCCATCAGCGTTGAGACTGTTGCTGCCATGAGGGCTATGATGATGGTGTTCTCTATGGCGGCATATAGGGTGTGTGCGCCCTGCGATGTGCCAGAGAAGAGATTGCTGTACAGCCGCAGGGAGAATCCAGACCAGTTGCCCAAGACCTTCGCCTCGGTGAAAGAATAGACGATGATGATGATAATCGGGAGATAGAGCAGCAGCAGGAGCAGCCACAGATAGGCATGGGCTGCAATGCGGTTCCAATTGGCCTTTATTGTCATATCTCACCTCCTTCCTTATCGGCGCTGTCGTCAAAGAAGCTTGTGAGGCATATCAGTGCGAGCAGTATGAGCGACAGGGCGGCACCATAGTTGAGCATTATGCCTGAGCTGATGTTCTCCTGTATGGTCGTTCCGAACAGCTTTATGTTGTTCATTGTAAGCAGCTCGGCCACGGCGAATGTCGACACGGTGGGCAGGAAGACCATCACTATGCCCGAATAGACACCGGGCATGGAGAGCGGCAGCACCACCTTGGTGAATACGCGCCAGTTGTTGGCGCCGAGGTCCTGTGCCGCCTCGATGAGATGGCGGTCCATCTTCTGGAGCGTGTTATATATTGGGAACATCATGAAGGGCAGGAAGTTATATACCAGTCCGAAGAGGAGGGCGTTCTCGTCGAGAGGTAGTGAGAGGAAATCGAACAGCGCCACAGTGGCGAGAGTCCGCAGAAGCATATTTATCCACATAGGCAGGATGAAGAGCACCGTCATGACACGGGGCACCCTGTACTCTCTCGCAGCCATGAAGAGGGCGGCGGGATAGGCGAGGAGGATGCAGATAAGTGTCGTCAGCATGGCTATGCCTATGGAGTAGACGAGTGTGTTCACCGACTCCGTTTGCAGGAAGAATTTCTCGAAATTGCGCAGTGTGAGATTGCCCGAGGTGTCGATGAGCGAGTAGTAAAGGATGAGGATAAGGGGCAAGACGACGAAGATGGCCATGAATATGATATATGGCCATGCCCAGCTCTTGCGGTTGTCTATGGAGAATCCTGACAGAATTTTCTTTATCATCTTTTCAATTTGGTGTTTCATACAGATGGTTGGCAGGTGTGTCACATATTGTGCGGCATACCCCGCCTTAGGGGATTATTCACAGTTTCCATCTGTCAGAGAGGTAGCGGGAGATGTCTATACGGCCCGTAGGCCCATCATCCCGGTCATGTTTATATTAATCCATGGCATAGTCTGAGCAAGCTCAGCCTCTGCCCATTTGGCTTAACGAAAACGCTGGTTTTATTCGACAGTGATTTGCTCGGGCATGACAATGATGCCCACGACATCGGCTATCTCCCAGACATCGGTAGTGTCGACGTATATCATCTGGTGGTCAGCGGTCTCTACTGTCAGGTGATAATGATTGGCCTTATACAGGATGACGCGTATCGTGCCGTATGTCATGCCGTCCTCACGGTTGTCGGTCAGCTCGACATTGAAGTCGAACATTGCCCTTACGCTCTCGCCGTGTGGCTTGCCGTGTCCCTTTGACAGGAATCTCGCTCCCATCATCTCTATATGGTCATCGTCTATGACAGTGGCCTCGACACTGTTGCATAGCCGCTCGGCGTGCATGACATGTATGCCCTCGGGCTGGACTGTCATGCCGTATTCCCTGCCCACATCGTAGTGGTTATAGTCATGGACCTGTATCTCATAGCCGTCAGGCGTGTCGATAAACATCTCGTAGTGGACTCCCTGGAATATGCACGACCTCACTGTGCCGCGCCACATCCCGTTGTCAGGATTCTCCACCAGCGATATATCCTCTGGCCTCAAGACGACATCGACGGGCTCATCGGCCGCGAATCCCTTATCGACACAGCGGAAGTGCTTGCCCATGAACTCGACATCATAGTCGCCGCACATAGTGCCACAGAAGATGTTGCTCTCGCCGATAAAGTCTGCCACGAATGGGTTTAGCGGCTCATTGTATATGTCCTGTGGTGTCCCGACCTGCTGCACGACGCCGTCGTTCATGACGACGACGGTATCGGAGAGTGTCAGCGCCTCCTCCTGGTCGTGGGTGACGAAGATGAATGTGATGCCGAGACGCTCATGCATCTCCCTCAGCTCCATCTGCATATCCTTCCTCATCTTGGCATCAAGAGCCGAGAGGGGCTCGTCGAGGAGCAGGACCTGCGGCTCGTTGACTATGGCACGGGCTATGGCGACACGCTGCTGCTGTCCGCCGGAGAGGGAGGTGACATCGCGCTCCTCATAGTCTGTCATGCCCACCATCTTCAAGGCGTCAAGCACACGCTGGTCTATCTCGTCCTCGCTATACTTCTTCAGCTTTAGCCCGAAGGCGATATTGTCATATACAGAGAGATTGGGGAAGAGGGCATACTTCTGGAACACAGTGTTCATCGGACGGCGGTATGGCGGTATGGACGTTATGTCCTTGCCCTCAAGGAGGATATGTCCGGAGGTAGGATGCTCGAATCCTGCTATCATGCGCAGGAGTGTTGTCTTGCCACAGCCTGAGGGGCCAAGAATAGTGACAAACTCGCCACGGCGTATATCGAGCGAGCAGTCTTTCAGCACAACCTTCTTTCCGAAAGACTTGCTGACGTTTGAGATTTTCAGGATAGTATCGTTCACTCTATGTTTAAATTGTTTATTTCTCATTATTACCTATGCCCCATCGCTGGGATTATCACAGCCGCACATAGTGTCGGCATAGTGACCTGACGAACCTCATAGAGCCATACGAGAGGGGGACGGCAGGTGCGACACGGCATTCTTTGGGATGCAAAATTAATACATTTTTCTACAATACAGCAAGAAAAACCGACATTTTTACATGTACGTGCGCACATACCATGCAAGACGCTCCATAATGCGACACTGGAGAAACATCTTAGTTTCATTCTGCCAGAATTATCATCATCTCCTTGCGCCTGCATTTCTTTGTAGTGTAAATGATTCATTCTCCAGAAACCGAACGTCCCTTAAACTTACAATCTATAACCAGGACACCATTCGCAGCTTACAGTTTTCTTGCCACATCATCAATATGGCGATTGGTACTGAATGACGCTGTAAGAGATACTGAATGACAACATCATCCTGTATATCTGAGCCTGTCATTTGCAGCGTTTACAGACCGTAAGGGACCTCAATGGATACAGCCCGGTGATGAGCCATGCTGACGGCAAGTGGCAGGAAGCCAGGAAAGCAAGCCCCAAAGGACGGGAGCCAAACACATGGTGGCAGCATGGGGAAGGGCAAACGAGAATGGGGAAGGAAGGACAGGATTTCTTGCTAAAGATTGATTTTTCCTTATCTTTGTTAAAATGCTTGTCGCAGAGAAATATTATTCATACCTTTGTATCTCAGTAGCCGCCCCATAGATGAAGAGATCTGCCTGATTTCATATAGACACCTAACAGAACATCACAAAGAAGAACATATGCCTTTATCACATAAACTGATGCTGCGCGACACTGACTTCATGTCGATGATGCAGCGCCGCATATTCAATGTCCTCCTCGTTGCCAACCCTTACGACGCCTTCATGCTTGAGGACGACGGGCGCATCGACGAGAAGCTATTTGAGGAATACACGAAACTCGGACTGAGATACCCCCCGCGCTTCTTCCGTGCAGCATCGCGCGAGGAGGCTGTCACACAAGTCGCACAGCATCCGTTCGACCTCATCATCTGTATGCCCTCAACCGAGTCGAACGATGTCTTCGACATAGCACGCGGTATAAAGGCACAGTTCCCGCAGATACCTATCGTGGTGCTCACACCATTCTCCCACGGAGTGTCGGTGCGCATGCAGCACGAGGACCTCTCGGCCTTCGAGTATGTCTTCTGCTGGCTTGGCAATACAGAGCTGCTGCTCTCTATCATCAAGCTTATCGAGGACAAGATGAATCTCGATGCCGACGTGAAGGCCGGAGTGCAGATGATTATGCTCGTCGAGGACAGTGTACGCTTCTACTCATCGTTCCTCCCCATGCTCTACAGGTTCGTCCTGCAACAGTCGCTGAACTTCGCCACAGAGGCTCTGAACAACACCCTGGAGACGCTGCGCATGAGGGGACGCCCGAAGATTGTGCTCGCCCGTAACTATGCCGAGGCATGGGATATGTACCAGAAATACTCGGACAACACGCTCGGTGTCATATCCGACTGCCGCTTCCCGATGGCCGAGGGGACATCAGCCCAGTCAGATGCCGGAGTGATGCTGCTATCTGCGATAAGGGAGCACGACCCTTTCGTGCCGCTCATCCTCGACTCCTCGGAGGACCAGAACGAGCGCTACGTGGCACAGTTCGACGCTATGTTCATCAACAAGAACTCAAAATCGCTCGACCATGACCTCCGCAAGTGCATCCTCCACAAGTTCGGATTCGGCGACTTCATATTCCGGAACGCGGAGACAATGGAGCCTCTCGTCCGCATACACAACCTCAAGGAGCTGCAGGACAATATCTTCACACTGCCGCGTGAGGCCCTGCTCTACCATATCACACACAACAATGTATCGCGCTGGCTCTGCTCGCGCGCCCTGTTCCCGATATCCGAGTTCCTGAAGAGAATAACATGGCAGTCGCTCCAGGATGTCGACAAGCACCGCGAGATTATATACAACGCCATCGTAGCCTACCGCAGGATGAAGAACCAGGGCGTAGTGGCTGTCTTCCACCGTGAGCGCTTCGACACGTTCAGCAACTTCGCACGCATCGGCGAGGGGTCGCTCGGCGGCAAGGGCCGCGGCCTCGCTTTCCTCGACAATATAATAAAGCGCCACCAGGACCTCAACGCTTTTGAGAGCATGCCGGTGAGAATCCCTAAGACCGTTGTGCTGTGTACAGACATATTCGACGAGTTCATGGAGCGCAACCACCTCTACGGCATCGCGCTCTCCGATGTGCCCGACGAGGAGATACTCCACGCTTTCCTCAACGCGCATCTGCCCGAGCGGCTGGCCGACGACTGCCGCGTCATGCTCAGTGTAGTGCCGGGACCGCTCGCCATACGCTCGTCGTCGCTCCTCGAAGACTCACACTACCAGCCGTTTGCGGGGATATACTCCACATACATGATACCACCGCAGGAGGACACCGACGCACGCCTTGAGATGCTTGGCGATGCCATAAAATCAGTCTATGCCTCGGTCTACTATAAAGACTCCAAGGCTTATATGACAGCCACGAGCAATGTCATAGACCAGGAGAAGATGGCGGTCATAATACAAGAGGTGGTCGGGCAGGCACACGACACAAGGTTCTACCCGCACGTCTCGGGCGTGGCACGCTCCATAAACTACTACCCCATCGACGACCAGAAGGCCGAGGAGGGTATAGTGAACATGGCTCTCGGACTCGGGAAATATATCGTGGACGGCGGACAGACACTGCGTGTCGACCCCTACCAGCCTCACAAGATAATGCAGATGAGCGAGATGGAGATAGCGCTGAGAGAGACACAGACACGTTTCCTCGCCCTCGACCTCAGCCAGACAGACCTCAACTTCAAGACCGACGACGGCTTCAACCTGCTGAATCTCCCTGTAAGACAGGCCGACAAGGACAAGGTGCTGCAATGGCTCTCGTCGACTTACGACGCATACGACCAGGTAATCCGCGACGGATATTACGAGGGGCCGTCAAGAAAGATTATCTCGTTCGCCGGAATATTGCAGCATGGTGTGCTCCCGATGCCTGAGATTCTGCAGAGCGTGCTACACTATGGCTCGGAAGAGATGAAACGTCCGGTGGAGATAGAGTTTGCCGCCAACGTCAACGACAACCGCACAGGAGAGTTCTTCCTCCTGCAGATAAGGCCTATGGTTGACAACAAGATGGTGCTCGACGAGGACCTCAACGACATACCAGAGGAGAAAATCATACTGCGCTCAGAGAACGCCATAGGCCACGGAATTATGCCGGACATATACGATATCGTCTATGTCAAGACCGACGGCTACTCGGCATCGTCAAACCCCGTCATAGCCGAGGAGGTGGAGAGAATAAACAGGATGATGCTCGAGGAGAGACGAGAGTACATCCTGGTAGGACCAGGCAGATGGGGCTCAAGTGACTCATGGCTGGGCATTCCTGTCAAATGGCCCGCGATATCCGGAGCAAGGGTCATTGTCGAATGCGGACTGACAAACTACCGCATAGACCCGTCGCAGGGCACACACTTCTTCCAGAACATGACATCGCTGGGCGTGGCATACTTCACGATAAACCCATACAAGGGAGACGGAGCGTTCAACCAGGAGGCTCTCGACAAGATGCCGGCTGTCAACGAGACAGAACACCTCAGACACGTCAGACTCGGGAAGCCATGCACAGCAAAGGTGGACGGGGCAAAGAAGAAAGGTGTCGTCGTGACGGACGAATAGTTGACAAGTGGAAAGCTTGACAAGTTGACGAGTTGGCGGGATTCTCATACGGGTGTCCGCAGAGTATCCCGGATATGGATTTACCCATGGGAAATTCCAGGAAAGCCGTTGTATCAACAAGTAAGAAAAACCTTGGTACTCCGTGACCATCTGTGTGAGGCTGCGAGAAAACAATATCCATAATATGCTGACACTTATCCTACTATCTGTCCTGACGAGACCTCCCGTCATTAACACCACTGACAGCATTACGGTCAATGTTGCAGAGGCTGGCACAAACACCCCTCTGAGAGATGTCACACTGTCTGGCAACAGCACATTCGTCACACAAACCACGTGGGACGGCAAGGCTCGTGTGCCACGCAAAGCAGGACGAATAACCGTGGCAAAGCCTGGCTACATGACGCTGACTATAAGGCCGGAGGAGATGAAGGACACTATCCACATGCTCCGCGACGCATACCGGCTTGACGAAGTCGTCGTATGGGGCAACAGAAAATCCATGAGCTTCATAGCGCCTATTGACCATACCACCGCCGGACTCATCAGCAACTCAGAGGCAGCAAACAGGCCTGCACTCGATGTCCTCGGCGCCGCAGCATGGCTCATTGGCAAACTGCTGCCCACAAGAAGCAAGGAGAGCAAGAAAGCCAAAAGGAAAAGAATCATCAGCCAGTACTGAGGGGATGGAGGCATGCAATTATCCCCCTGCTGCTGATGGAGGGGCTGGCAGAGTCCATATACCAATCCCCAACAAAACCCGCCTGACAACATAACCCACAGGAAAACCACACACACATGACAGGCTCCCACAAACGGCTGGGAAGCCTGTCATGTGTTGTATAACAAAATACAGGAGAGGAAGAAATGGAGAGAAAGCATAATGAGGAAAAACAACAGGCACAGCAAAACACACACAGCCAGATACAAATGGCACAGCGGCACATTATTGGCTGAAAAACATTGCAAGATTGTCAGTTATAGCTCTAAATATCTGTGGAACACAATCTTTTTACACTTAAAATTTGCATATCAAGGAAAATTATTGTAATTTTGTGCGCTAAATGTGGGGTTATGCCCTATTATAAGATGTGTACCACGCAAAACAGCCTGCCCAAGCAGCGGCAGACGACAACAAAGCATGGTACACCGCCATACAGGGAAAAACAATAAAAATAATAAAAAAACTAAAACAAACAAATGGCAGCAATAGGAAAAATTCGAAGCTGGGGTACCGTTCTCGTATGCGTGATCGGTCTCGCCCTTTTCGCATTCATTGCAGAAGAACTTGTACGTTCTACCGACTCTATGCGTAACGACAGCCGTCAGCAGGTCGGTGAGGTACTCGGAAAGAAAATCAGCGTCCAGGAGTTCCAGGCTCTTCTCGACGAGTATCAGCAGGTTATCAAAATGACACAAGGACGCGATAACCTCTCAGAGGAAGAGCTCAACCAGGTGAAGGACATGGTATGGAACACATACGTCCAGACCTCCATCATCGAGAAAGAGGCTGAGGAGCTCGGACTTACAGTGACTGACCAGGAGCTACAGAACATCCTCAAGGAGGGAACAAACCCTCTCCTCGCACAGACCCCGTTCGTAAACCAGCAGACAGGACGCTTCGACGCAAACATGCTGAAGAAGTTCCTCGCTGACTATAAGCAGCTGAAGAACACCAACCCACAGGCTGTCGAGCAGTATGAGATAATGTACAAGTACTGGACATTCATCGAGAAGACTCTCCGCCAGCAGACACTCAGCCAGAAGTATCAGGCTCTCTTCGCCGGATGTCTCCTCTCAAACCCTGTAGAGGCAAAGATGGCATTCAAGGATGAGAACGAGGAGGCTTCAGCTACTGTAGCCGCTTTCCCTTACTCATCAGTAAAGGAGAACGAGGCAAAGGTTGAGGAGTCAGACATCAAGGCTAAGTACGAGGAGCTGAAAGAGATGTTCGCACAGATAGAGGAGACACGCGACATAAAGTTCGTGGCCCAGCAGGTGACAGCAAGCGCAGCAGACCGCAGCTCTATCAACAAGCAGGTGAACGATTTTGCCAGCCAGCTCGCTACAGCCGACGACCCAACAGAGATTGTACGCAAGAGCATGTCACAGGTAACATACTTAGGCCTGCCACAGTCAAAGGAGGCTTTCCCACAGGATATAGCACAGCGTCTTGACTCTATCGCTGTAGGCTCTGTGACAGCACCAGTAGAGAACAAGGCCGACAACACAATCAATGTCATACGCCTGTACTCAAAGCAGCAGATGCCTGACTCAATACAGTTCCGCGTGATACAAGTGGGCGCAGAGACTGCCGAGGCTGCCAGCACAAAGGCAGACAGCATATACAACGCTGTGAACGGTGGCGCTGACTTCGAGGCCCTCGCCAAGAAGTATGGACAGACAGGAGAGAAGACATGGCTCACAGGTGCACAGTACGAGCACTCTGCAACAATGGACAAGGACTCTAAGACATACCTCTCAACTGTAACAACACTCGGTGTCGGACAGACAGCCAACGTGAAGCTGACATCAGGAAATGTAATAGTACAGGTGCTCGACCGCAAGGCTTTGAAGGACAAGTACGTCGCTGCTGTCATCAAGCGCACCATCGACTTCACAAAGGATACATACTCACAGGCCTACAACAAGTTCAGCCAGTTCGTCAGCGAGTCACAGAACGAGGAGCAGCTCGAGAAGAACGCGAAGAAGTATGGATATGAGGTACGCCCACTCAGCGACATATCCACAGCACAGCACAATATCGCCGGACTGCGTGCCACACGCGAGACTCTCAAGTGGGTCTTCGAGGCTGAGGAAGGCAAGATATCTCCTCTCTACGAGTGTGGCAACAACGACAACCTCCTTGTCGCTGTCCTCACAAAGATACACAAGAAAGGCTACCGCACTCTCGACGATCCTAACGTCAAGGAGTTCTGCAAGAACGAGGCTCTCCGCGACAAGCAGGCTGAGGTCCTCATGAACAAGCTCGAGAAGGTTAAGACCATCGCAGCAGCTAAGGCCCAGGGCGGACAAATCGCTCCTGTAAACCAGATAACATTCGCCGCTCCTGTATTCATCGCTGCTACAGGCGCTGCCGAGCCTGCCCTCTCTGGCGCTATCGCAGCCACAAAGGCCGGAGCTTTCGCAAGCCATCCTGTGAAGGGTCTCGCTGGCGTTTACCTCTTCCAGGTGAGCAAGAAGCAGAACCGTCCGATTAAGTTCGACGCAAAGACTATTGAGGCAACACAGCGCCAGCGTCACCTCCAGTACGCTGCTAACTTCATGCAGGAGCTCTACCAGAACGCCAAAGTGAAGGACAACCGCTACCTCTTCTTCTAAAATAAGAGAGAACAGAAATACCATATTATAATGACTCCGGCTGATGTTGACAAGCATCATGCCGGAGTCTTTCATTTACGGACATCACCATCCGGAAAATCATCAGGATGAGAAATGATAGGTTTACCGGACAGCCACGCTACTTTGACAGGAAGTGTGGCCCATTGCTAAATGGCCACCATGCCAAGGGCTTGAGACAGTTTGCCGGACAAATATAATTATATAATCCGGACAAATATAATTATATAATAAGGTATAGAAAAGTGAATTGGCTGGAAGAAGGCAAGAGACGTATGGGAAGAAGACAGGCAGAAGCCAGAAACATCACAACAGAACAATACAGACACCAAGGCAATAAACAATAGAACAGAGACAAGGAAGACCACAGTCGACAAGCCAGAACAATGACAGAAGTATGACAGTCGTATAAAAAAGGTTGTTAAATGTAAGTAAAGATTTTGATTGTTAGAAAGTTTTTATTAATTTTGCATCGTATTGTAAACACAATGTGACATGACAATTATTCTCGCCATACTTATGGTTATGGCCTTTGCGCTCATAGCCGCATCACCTCTCACCTCGGTAAACAAATCAGCCGTGGCAATGTTCGCTGGCACATTAGGATGGGTGTTATATGTCTGCTTCGGCTCTGATTTCGTCATGTCACAACACTCTTCTGAATACTTGGACTTCCTCTCAGGCACAACAGCAGACAGTGTCTCCGTGAAGGAATACATATCACAGAACATCTTCCTGAAATATGTTGGGCGAGCGGCAGAAATCGTCCTCTTCCTCATATCGACTATGACAATAGTGGAGATTCTGGACAATAACGGATGCTTCGACTTCATACCCCAATGGATAAAGACACGTCACAGCCGCCGCCTGCTATGGTCTGTAGCCATTCTGACATTCATCATAAGCGCAAACCTTGACAACCTCACGACAACAATAATGATGCTTGCGCTTGTACATAAGATGCTCCCCAACCGCAGACAGAGAGCAGTCTTCGCCTCTGTCATAGTGCTCAGCGCGAACATCGGCGGAGCGCTGACCGTCATAGGAGACCCTAACGGACTGTTGCTGTGGCATATCGGAGCTGTCACACCAAGCCATTTCTCTGCCTGGATGGCCATGCCCTGTCTCGTAGCATGGGCCGTGCCGACATATCTGCTGTCAAGATCGCTGCCCGAGAGAATAGACCTCGAGAGCTATGCCCTGCCTTACCGTGGCGACGATACCAACCTCTCTATCTGGCAGAGAGTCCTGATGTTCTTCTTCGCCATTGGCGGACTATGGTTCATACCAACATTCCATAACATCACAAGGCTGTCACCATTTGTCGGCGCACTGTGTGTGCTCTCACTCCTGTGGATTGTCAACGAGGCTTTCAACTGCAAGCTCGTGAGGGAAAAACAGATGATACAGGGCAGAAGCAAACTCTCCATGCAGTATGGAATGCTCCAGATGATGCTCTTCGTCATGGGCATCATGCTCGTCATGGGCATACTGACAGAATCAGGAGCAGGACTGTGGCTGGGCGGACAATGTGTCGCTGCTATGGGCGATGTGTGGACAATAGCCGTCGGGCCATTAATAGCCGGAATAATCAGTCTCGTGCTCGACCCCTTCGCCACAGCTGCTGCATTCTTCTCCTTATATAATATAGGGGGAACAGCTGAACTGGCACAGAATGGGGAGTACTGGATATCAATAGCTTATGCAACAGCTGTCGGCAGCACAATCTTCGGCATCGGATCGCTTGCCGGACTGGCTATGTTCTCAATGAAAAGCACCACACTGGGATGGTATGCACGCCATTTCACCCCGAAAGTGGTTATTGGCGCCCTACTCGGACTTGCCGTGCTCATAGCCGAGGCTATATATTTCTGACAGAAATAGAACAAGCTAAAGACATCTCCAAACGGAAAAGGAACGCACAACAAGGAGGGAAGAATGAGGACCGGCAATCAGGCACAGACTCCACGGATAACAAAATCCCATAACCAGCAGAACGGCTGACAACATACGAACGTTTTCGTTAAGCCAGATGAGCAGAGCTCAAGCTTGCTTGAAAGCTCTGCCATGGCGAGAAAACGAAGACAAAGTCAATTCATAATAAAGAACAAAATACAACTACAGAAACTATAGGTGGGAACTACAAATCCCCACCACCAAATGATTAATTATCAAGGGTTGATGCCTTATCTCATTCCACGATTCGCATCTCCAAAATCCCGAAAGACGTATGAGTTGTGTGACACGCTACGCCACTTCACCATCTTTCATGTTGATATGATGGAAGCTATCGCGAAATCTGACAGGACGTACAGAATCAACCCACATAAAACAAATCACACTATGGCAAAGATTAAGACAATAGGTGTTTTGACATCAGGCGGTGACGCTCCAGGCATGAACGCCGCAATACGTGCCGTGACGAGAGCTGGCATTTCACAGGGTTTCAACGTCAAGGGAATATACCGTGGCTACGAGGGACTCATGCATGGTGAGATAAAGACATTCACTACAGAGAATGTATCCGGTATCATCGGTATGGGCGGCACAATACTTAAGACAGCACGCTCAAAGGACTTCCTTACTGACGAGGGAAAGCAGAAAGCCTATGAGAACCTCGTGAAGGAAGGTATCGACGCCCTCATTGTCATTGGTGGTAACGGCTCGCTGACCGGCGCAATGAAGTTCGCACAGCAATTCGACATCTGCTGCATCGGTCTGCCTGGAACCATAGACAATGACCTCTATGGCACAGACAACACCATAGGATACGACACAACAATGAACACCATCATGGAATGTGTCGACCGCATAAGGGACACCGCACAGTCCCATGAACGTATCTTCTTTGTCGAGGTGATGGGACGCGACGCCGGATTCCTCGCACAGAACTCTGCAATAGCGTGTGGAGCAGAGGCTGCCATCATTCCAGAGGAGTCAACAGATGTCGACCAGTTGGCTGAATTCATGAAACGAGGCATACGCAAGTCAAAGAAGTCTTGTATCGTTATCGTGTCTGAGTCGCCTAAATGTGGCGCCCTGTACTATGCTGACCGCGTGAAGAACGAGTTCCCTGACTACGACGTGCGAGTATCTATTCTTGGGCACCTGCAGCGTGGTGGCACACCTACTGCCCGTGACCGTATCCTCGCCTCACGTACCGGAGTGGGAGCCATAGAGGCCATCATGCAGGGACAGAGAAACATCATGGTGGGCGTAAGGAACAACGAGGTGGTCTATGTGCCTCTCTCTGAAGCGATACGCTCAGACAAGCCTTTCGACAAGAAACTCATACGAGTGCTTGAGGAACTGTCTATATAATACGCCCAAGGGATATCTCTCGCAACCACTCCAAAAGCGACTGGCGAGGACAACGACTCTCTATCGGCTGACGGTAAACAGGAAAACAAAAAAGCGGGAATGAACGTTTTCGTTAAGCCAGATGAGCAGAGGCTGAGCTTGCTCAGACTATGCCATGGCGAGAACTGACGACAAGCCGAGAGGAGAGGCTGAGTTTACTCAGACTATCCC
>OBLI01000901.1_pt1 | contig 30741 bp, 26 predicted proteins | sample 1519701 | NCBI WGS metagenome assembly OBLI01 (sample SAMEA3663005, study PRJEB22513) | pig gut metagenome | biome: pig gut; feature: pig-associated habitat; material: faeces | place: France | collected 2012 | reverse complement strand
GCCCATGGCGGGAAAGTAGGTAGCGGCCGGCTTTTATCTTATACATGCTTTCATGCCCCTCCGGAAGGGGCTTCTTTTTTTTCCCACGCAGTGTCTTGCATGGAAATCCCGTGTCGGACAGAAATGGCATCTTTGAACTGCTGTTCTTGTTATTTAAGTTTCTTTATGAGTTCTTCGATTTCTTTTTCAGTTTCTTTTGGTGGGAATAGAAGTGTGGCTAGTTTTGGACGGATTGCTATTGAGAAGATAATGATTCCAATGCATTTAAAAATGTCGGCGGACAAAAAATAAATCCAGCTAAGATTTTTATAGAATAAACTTTCAAAAAAATAGTAAATGCTGAATCCTGCAATGCATCCAAAAAATACTTTGAAAAATATTTGGGCTGAGAATTTTTTTTCAATTATAGATGGAGAGCCGGAAACAAACCCTGAAATAAATGTGCTTGTGAATATTGCTGTGAAATTTCCTACTTGTTCTAAAGAAAATCCGCTGAAAATAAATTGTGTGATTATAAAAATTCCTGCGCTGCCTGCTCCTTGGATTCCTCCCAAAATACAGCCTGAAAGAACTGCCGACGCAATTTGAATGTTCAGTTCTGGAAAAAATCCGCAGATAAAAATAATGGCGGCAAAGAAAATTGTTGTGCTTCCGCGGATAATTTTTAACTTTGCAATGGTTTTCATTTTAATTTCCTTATGGCTTTTTTCAGAAATTTTCTTATTTTCTTTTTGTTTATGAAAGAGATGTCTTTTACTGCGGAAAAAATTATGTATGAAAATACTGCGAAAATCAAAATGTGTGCAAACCAGTTTCCCAAAACTGAAAAAATTGTAATTTGCCGTTTGTAAATCGGAACGGAAATTCCCATGGAACTTTCTGTGAACAAAGGCAAGTCATATAGAATTTTTCCAGAGGGATTGACTGCTACGGAATATCCTGAATTTGCGCAGCGCAAAAGTGTTGTTCTGTATTCGATTGCAAGATAACTTGAAGCGATAAAGTGCTGCATTTCCGCGGAATTTGTTTTGCTCCAAGAGTCATTTGTGATGTTTATAAAAATTTCGCTTCCGAGCTTGAAAAGATTTGTGCAAACTGACGGAAATGAATCCTCAAAGCAAATCGGCGTGGAAAACTTCAAAAATGAAATTGGATTTTCCTGATTGTTTTCTGAAAATTTTATTCTTTCCTTTTGAATTGAATTTCCGTTTCCATCAAGCTTTATTTCCGCGAATTTTTCTCTGTTGAAGTCGAGCGGCGTTTCAAAGTCCTGATTTTCCTTTAGCGGAATTTTGAATAGCGCATATTGAAATCCTGGCACTAGGCTTGAATAAAATCCGACAACATTTCGCATAAAAAAAATCATTACTGGATTTTCCGCATAAGGAACTCGCTCTGCAAATGGAACAAGCTGAATTTTGCTGTAGAATCCTGAAAAAATTCCGTTTTTGTCAAAAAGAATCGCGCTGTTTGTTCTTTTTCTTTTTTTTCGATCTAATGAAACTCCGCCGCCGATTAAGAATGGAGTTTGCGTGCTGGCTATAAATTCCTTTAGGCTTTCATCTTCTGGAAAATGAGAGTAATAATTTGCTGCTTTTGGGAAATTTTTTGAAAGGACACCTTCGCTCCAAATTACAAGATCTGTTTCTTTTCCTTGCTCCGAAAGCTGCCTTATTCCTTTTTTTGTAAGTTTTTTTGAAATTTCAATTGACTTTTTGTCTCCGCCTTCCCATGGGTCTATGTTTTGCTGTACGATTACTGCGTTTAAAAGTTTTTCAGGCCAGCGTGGAATTGAAATTTGAATTATTCCATAAATTCCGCAGAGAGCAAAAACTGCTAGTGTGAATTTTGCGGCTTGCGCAAGCTGTTTGTTTATATTTTGGGCTTGCGTTTTGTCTAAGAAATATTCACGGCTCATTATTGTTTCCGCGGTGAGTGAAGAAAAAAGCGCGTATATAAAAGTTATTCCCCAAACACCAGTTATATCGGCAATTTGTGTAAAAATTTTCCATTTGTAGGCCGCCATAAAAAGCGTCCCCCAAGGATAGCCGAGTGCGCCGGTCGATTTTATGTATTCATATAAAACCCAGCAGGCGCAAAACCATAGCATTCTTTTGAAAATTTGATACGGGCAAAGTCCGGCTTGTTCTTGAAGTTTTGCTTTTTTTGAAATTTTGCTTGGAAAGACGTGCATTATGATTCCGCAGAATCCGCCTTGAAATGCAGTTCCCAATGCGCTAGCTCCGAGTGTAAAAGCCGCAAATCCGTGGAAATTCGCCAGCCAATAACTTGAAAGCAAGTGAACGGTAAGTGTCTGCAGAAAAAAAAGCCAGAAAGTCTGTTTGTATGATTTTGATTTGTAGACTGCAATGTACAAGGGCGAAAGGCAAAAGAGCGCGGTCAGCGGAGAACCAAACGGAAGAATTTCATTTGAAATTGAAATAGATTCAGTTGCTCCAGAAAAGATTGCACAAAAAACTTGTAAAAACAGCTGATTCATTGTATTATTTTAATGTCATATATAGAAAAAATCAACACAAACGGGAAGGGAATCATGGAAAAAGTCAGAGAAGCGCACCGCAAAGAATATGGAGTGGAGCCGGACGTTATTGCGGTTGCTCCGGGCAGGTTCCATTTGGCTGGAGAACATACTTGGTTCTTCAAAGATAAAACTTTGTCCATGGCAGTCAATCTTCCTGTTTATGTTTCTGCGTCTTTAAGAGAAGACACTTCATTTAAATTTTATTTTGTTCAGCTTGAAGACGAAAAGCACACAAATCTTTCTTCGCTGAAATTAAAAAAAGAAGACAAATGGGCGAATTCAATAAAATCTATTTTGTATGGATTTTATAGCGGCGGATTTGAATTAAAGGGAATCGACTTTACTATTTATTCTGAAATTCTTCCTTCTGCCGGATTTGGAATAACAACCGCTGTAAAAGTTGCCTCTTGCTGGGCTATACGAGAACTTTGCGGCTTGAAGTGCAGTCAGGATCAGATTCTTCAGGTTATAGAACGGGCGAATAAAAATTTTCTTGGAACAGCAAATCATTCTGCGGACAGTTTTGCTGCGATTTTTTCAAAGGAAAATAATTTAGTTTTGACCGATTATGCGAAAAAATCCTGCGAGCTGGTTCCTTTCAACTTTAAAGAAAAGACAGTTTTGTTGACTGATGCTCTTGTTCCTAGAATTGTAACTTGGAACGAAGACAGCCTTATGCAGCCGGAAAATGTTTTGCTTTTAGGCGAGCTTAAGGAACGAAAGGCAAATGTTTCGGGCGGCTGGCAGTATGAGGAAGACAAGGCTGAAGTCAATGAAGTTCTAAGTGTTGTTTCAGAAGATACAAAGCGCCGGCTTTTATGCGTTATGAATGAGCATAAGTGTGTTCTTGACTGCGTTAATGCCATTCAGAAGTATGATTTTTCTTCTTTTGCGCGCTCTGTCAACCGGAGCCATCAGAATATGCGCGATTACGATATTTCCTGCCCTGAAATCGACTGGATTTTAAAAAGAGTCCATGAACTTGACGAAAATCCCGACGACTTAAGAAATCCTGTAAACTGCGGCCGAATAACAGGAAAAGGCTTTGGACGCGGAATCTATACAATCTTAAGAAACAGCGATGTTGGAAAATACAAGGAAAAACTGGAGGAATACGAAAAAATATTCGGCTTTTCCCCAAAATGCTATTCTGTAAAACCTGCAAATGGAGTCCGCCTTATATGAATATTCTGCTTACTAATGACGATGGAATTAATGCTGAAGGCTTAAATGTTCTTTCTGCGGCTCTTTCAAAAAAGCACAATGTTTTTATAGTTGCTCCAAAATTCAACAAATCTGGGGCTTCAAGCCAGATGAATGTTGCTGTTCCTTTGGAGCTAAAAAAGGTTGATAAAGAAAATTGCCGCCTTTCTTATCATTTGGAAGGTTCTCCTGTGGACTGTGTGCTTTCCGGGCTTAACGGAAGCTATATTTCAGAAAAAATTGATGTTATTGTTTCTGGTATAAATGACGGTCCGAATCTTGGAACTGATATTGTTTATTCTGGAACTTGCGGTGCGGCGCGTCAGTCTTGTCTTGCAGGAATTCCAGGAATCGCTCTTAGCATTGACTCAGATTCAAAAGATGAATCAGACAAAAACGGCTCTTTATATTTTGAAAATCTTGCCGACTTTGCCTGTAAAAATCTTGAAAAGCTTGTTTCTCTCTGCGGAAATCTTACAGTTTTAAATTCGGCGCATAAATATTACAGAAATTTTGTAAACGTAAATGCTCCTGCAATGAAAAATTACAAGGGAGCAAAACTTACCGTTCCTTGCATAAGGCGTTATTGGGAAACTGTGGAGCTTTGCGAATGTGAAAACGGTTGTCTGACTTCAAAATGCGGCGGCGACTATTATGTTCATTCTTACGGTGATGATTCAGCTGATTTCAAAGCCTGCGAGGAAGGTTTTGTTTCAGTCAGCGTTGTTGAAACCGAACCTAGCTATGCTGATATATCTTCTATAAAATTCGATTTTAATTTATAAAAGGCGGAAAAATGGCAGAAGAAAACTATATGAAAGAAGGAATCTCTTTATATAAAAAAGGAAATTATCCTGCTGCTTTGACATATTTTCTTTCACTTCCTGATGATTGCGGAGCGGATTCTGTGGAGCTTGCCTATTATTTGGGGCTTTGCTATTCAAAGTTAAAGCGTTACGATGATGCCTTGCTTTACCTTGAGCAGGTTGTTACGGCTTCTTATGATAAAGACAATAATCCGAATCAGGACAGAGTTTTGCAGTGCCGCTATCTTTTGGCAGTTATTTATTGCCTTAGCGGAAGAAAAAAACTTGCTGATTTTGAATTGAATAAACTTTTGGACACTGGATATAAGCCTGCTTCTGTTTATGCTTCTCTTGCTTACGTTGCATGGGAACAGGGAAAAGTTGATTTAAGCCTTGACTATTATGAAAAAGCTCTTGAAGACGACAGCGAAAATCCCACTGCTTTAAATGGATTGGGCTATGTTCTTGCTTGCGAAGGCGAGGATTTAACAAAAGCGTTAAGCTGCTGCAAAAAAGCACTGGATATTTTGCCGGAAAGCGCGGCATGTCTTGATAGCCTTGGCTGGGTTTATTACAAAATGGGACTTTATTCAGAATCAAAAAAGTTTTTAAATCGCGCTATGAAAGCCGACAGTTCAAATCCTATAATAGTGGAGCACCTTCAGGAAGTTAAGAAGGCGGAAGAATAATGAAAAAAATAATTTTTGTTTTTATAGCTTTTATATTTTCAGCCTTTGCGCAGACAAATCTCCAAGACACAGCTAGCACCGGAAATTTACGTTCTGCAAATTCTGGTTTTGCGGAAGAAGAATTCAGGCGTGGAGTTCAAAGCTATTACAGAGGCTCTTTTAATGAAAGTATTCTTGAATTTGAAAAGGCTCTTTCATATTTGCCTGGCGAACCTTTAGTTCTTGACTGGCTTGGAAAAGCATATTACCGCGCGGGAATAGAAGGAGCTGCGCTTCAGCAATGGAATTATGCCAAGGAAGCTGGTTATGGAGGACTTCTTATTCAGAATAGAATTGAAATTGTAAGTGACAGACGTGTTACCGACTATGACTATGGATTTACCCAGCGTTTTACGGAATCAGGCTCTTATCCAAATGTAAACGGAAACAATCTCATTTACAGCCAGCCAGTTTCTTCCCTTTCAAATCATGATGGAAGCATCTGGGTTGTTTCCTATGGCACGAACGAGTTGCTTCAGTTTGACGTGAACGGAACTGTGGTAAGACGAAACAAAGGACCGATAAATGGATTTGACCGTCCAATGGATGTAATTCGCTTAAAGAACGGAAACTTGGCAGTTTCAGAAAGCGCGGGAGACAGAATTTCAATTCTTTCTGAAAACGGTTCGTTTATAAAATACTTTGGCGCGCGTGGCAGAGGACAAGGACAGCTTGTGGGACCTCAGTATCTTGCAGAAGATGACTTTGGAAACATTTATGCCACGGATTTTGGAAATGCCCGTGTTGTTGTTTTTGATGCAGAAGGAAACGGGCTTTTGCATTTCGGTGAAAAAACTGAAGGCTTTGACGGTTTCAAGTCCCCAACTGGAATTGCGGTTTGCGGCGGAAGAATTTTTGTCGCGGACAGCGTGAAAGGCGGAATCTATGAATTTGACAAGGCCGGAAATTTCCTTGGAGTTCTTGTAAATGACGGAACTTTTTCGCGTCCTGAAAGTTTAAAGCAATGGGGCAGCGATTATCTTTTGCTTACAGACAGAAACAAAGTTTATGCGGTTGAGCTTTCTTCCGGGGCTGTTTTTGAAAATGCCATTACAGGAAAAGGAAAAAGCCTGATTACAAGCGCAGTTTCAGACCGGAATGGAAATATAATTGTAACTGATTTTAAGGCAAATGAAATTTATGTAATGTCAAAAATGACAGAACTTGTGGGTGGTTTTTTTGTTCAGTTTGAGCGTGTGATTTCTGATAATTTCCCGGAAGTTATTGTTGAAGTCCGTGTGGAAAATAGAAAGCGTCAGCCTGTTGTTGGCTTAAAACAGCAAAATTTTCTTATAACTGAAGGAAAAAAGCCAGTTGAAGATTTTGTGCTTTTGGGCGAGGCGAATAATAATGACTTTGCAGACATTGCAATTCTCATAGACCGTTCACTTTCAATGAAGAAATACGAAGAACAGCTTTCTGGTGCGGTTCGGGAACTTGCCGCTTCAATGGACGGAAAAGGACAAGTGTCGATTATTTCAGCTGGAAAAGTTCCTGTTACAGAATTTTCAGGAAATCCGTCTCAGCTTTCTGATTTTTCAGCAAAGGCTTTGAAGAATTCTTACACAGAAAATCCTGCGCTGGATCTTGCGGTACGACTTTCTGCAAACGGACTTGTCAACGCTGAAAAAAAGCGCGGAATAATTTATCTTTCGGCTGGAGATTCAGAAAATACATTTACGCAGTACGCGCTTTCTGATTTAACAGCTTATCTTAATAACAATGCGATTTCTTTTAGCACAGTTCTTTTGTCTCAAGCTTCTCCGTCGGAAGAAATTTCGTACATAACAAGAAACACAAACGGAACTTCCTACTATATATATCGTCCGGAAGGCTTGGGAACTGTCATAAAAGATATTGTTGACATTCCGTCTGGTTTGTATCAGTTTAGGTACACATCTTCTTTTGCGACCGAATATGGAAGAAAATATTTGCCTGTAGAAATTGAAACTTATCTTCTTAATCGTTCAGGTCGCGACGAAACAGGTTATTTTGCTCCGCTTCAGTAGATAAAAGTCGGGCTTTTCTGACTTTAAGCGAAGGATTTTTTCTTTCCATTTCAAAAAGGGTTTTTTCCAGTTTTGCTTTTTTTGAGTTTCCAAAGTCGAAAAGTTCCGCTTGCGTTGGTTTTTCGCTGGTTTCTATTCCAGAAAGTCCAATGCCCAAAAGCCTGATTCCTTTTCCTTTTTCATATTTTCTGTTGAAAATTCTTAGGCAGCGTTCAAGCAAATCATCTGCATTTGAAACTGGAATTTCTGAAGATTCTTGTGCAGTTATAGTGTAAAAATCTTCGTATCTTATTCGGATATTTACGGTTTTTGCCTTGACATTTTCTGTGTGCATTCTCCAGATTAATTGCGCGGAAAGTTCCATGAATGCAGTTTCGATTGCATATTCATTTGCCACATCGAATTCAAAAGTCCGCTCTACGCTTATTGAGTGGCTTTTTGCTTCTTCGCCAAATGTGATTTCTTTTCCGCCGCGGACCGCATTATATAAAAAAGAGCCCATTCCGTTTCCGAAGACAGTAGTCAGCAAAGAAATTGACTTGCCATGAATATCCGCAGGTGAAAATATTCCAGCGTTTTTTAGCCGTTCCCGTGTTTTTTTTCCTATGCCCCAAATTTTCTCTATAGGAAGTGAAAGAATGAATTTTTCTTCTTCGCCTTTTTTTATGAATGTAATTCCGTCCGGCTTTTTATATCCCGATGCGATTTTTGCGACATACATTGTGCTTGCAATTCCGACGCTTACTGTAAGTCCTGTTTGCTCTTTTACCTTTGCCTTTATTTTTTTTGCGATTTCCAAAGGCGGACCGAAAAGTTTTTCAGTTCCAGTAAGATCAATAAATGCTTCGTCAATTGACATTTGAATTACTGACGGCGAAAATTCCTTGAAAATGCTCATTATTTTATGTGAAACTTCCGCATAACGCTTGTGGTTTCCGCGCAGAAAAATTGCGTTCGGGCAAAGCTCAACTGCTTTTGCCAAAGGAAGGGCAGAATGCACACCGTATTTTCTAGCTTCATAAGATGCCGTTGAAACTACAGCTCTTCTGTCTCCTGGAATTCCGCCGACAATTACAGGTTTTCCTTTGTATTCTGGATGATCGTGCTGCTCAACCGAAGCGAAAAACGCATCTAGGTCAACATGAAGAAAAACTTTTTCAAATTTCATTTGCATTTTTTCCTTCGTTTTTGATTTTTTCAGTAAAATGAAAAATTTGTCCATTTGCGTTCATCATAAAGAGCTCAATTTCCGCTTCTAGCTTAAGTTCATTTTCTGACATAAATAAAATTTTCAGTTCGTTTTCCGGGGCGTCGGGAATTTCAATAGAAACCTTGTTTTCCGAAATAAAATTGTAGTCAAAGTTGCATTCATAAAATGGAAGTTCCTCTTTTGATTCAAAAGTTGCAAGGCATCTTAGTATTTTAAATCCACTTTCTGGAACGATTTGCAGTTTGTTTTCAAAAATATCGAATTTTGCTTTTCTTGACCACAAAAATTTCGCCGGATGAATTTCTACATTTTCTGTGATTTGCGTTTGTTTTTTTTGATGAGCTGGAAAATTTCCCTGCACAAATTTTGCGGCTGCAAAAAATACTGCGCATATAATTCCCGCTCCTGCAACCGAAACAAGAATTCCTTGTAACAATAAAATTTTTTTGCTTGACTTGAATTCCTTTATGTGCGAAACCAAAATTAGTTTTATCCACTGAAAAATAAAAGGTAAAATGGCAAATGAAAAAATCAGGTTTTCAAAAAAAGTTGTGTCGGTAAGATTTGAAATTTTTCTTTGATTGATGTCAACAAAAACCGATGCCGCAATCCAAAGCAATGGAATTGTCATAAGAAAAATGCACGGAATGATAAAAAAAAGAGACTTCCGTTTTCTAAAAAGAAAAACAATCATATATTCAATGATAAATATGAACATTAAAGACAAATCCAATGCTGAAAAAATAAAGACATTCAGCGCAGTCAAAATAATTCCATGGAATCTGTTTGCGGAAAGCGAAATTCTAAAGTTGAACAAGATTTGCACAAAAACAAGCAGAAACATTGCAAGCAGTGTTGGAAAAATTTTCAGCCCAAAGTAAAGTACTCCGTTTTCTGCTGTGAAAAAAAACAATTTCTGGAACAAAGTTAAAAATGCCGCTGTTATAATTAAATAAGCGGGAATTGAAAACCATGTTCTTGACATGTCTTTTAGAATCGCCTCATTTTTTCCTGTGTATGTAAATGAGTAAAAACATATAAAAAAAAGAACTGAAATTGTAAAAAAAAGATATATTGCTGTTAATTGCGCTTCATTAAGCCAAAGACCGTAAATTCCAAGTGGAATAAAATTGTAATGCTTGTTCCAAGTCTGGCTTCTTGCGGAAATAAGGTTGTCCTGAATATCAGAAAGTATATTTGCGTCCTTTTGCGCATGACCCAAAGGAATTTCTGCTGCAGGAATGTCATTTTTTAGGAAAGCGGAAAGCCTTCTGTTGTTTTTGTAGTATTGCGGCTTGTAGATGTACAGCATGGAAGTTTTTACTCCCATTGGCTTTTGGTTTTGAAGACATGATTTTTTGAGCGTTTGAACAATCCATTGCGGCGAAGTTGTTCCTGCTCCTTCAGTGAAAATGAAAGGAGGCGCGTTTTTTTCATTTCGGATTAAAATTGCGCAGGCTGATTCCGATGAAAAAATACTTTTTGCCAGCTCCTCTGTTGCTGTTTTTGAGGCTTGAACGGAAGGCAAAGGAAATGATTCATTTTCCGCGGTAAATGAAATTATGCAATTGTATGGAAGCTTTTTTTTGTAAGTAGAATCGATAAAATCGGCAATAAATTCCTTTTTTTCTAAGAAAAATTCTTGGCTAAAGACAAAAAATACATCTGTGATTCCACTTTTATTTGTGTCGTCTTCCTTGCTGTTTTTGTCAGCAGGAATTTCAACGAGAATATTTTTAGGAAAAATTCCGGCGTTTTGCGGAGCAATGTCTTGGATTCCAAATGAAATCTTGCTTTGTGTTAAAAAATCTTCTATTTTTTGTGTTGTGTAAATATTTAAGTTTGTTTCGATGTTTTCCTGCGAAAAAAGATTCTGCGTAAAAGTTGCTGCAAAAAAAAAGAGAAAACACATTGCTTTCAGCAGAAAATTTTTTCCCATAGACAAAGTTTACTTGAATTTTTAATTTTCTACAATATAATATATCTAATATGTCAAGGGCAAACGCATTATAAATAATTTAAGTAAAGTTTGCGCTAAGAAACGGTTCGTGAGGGCAAGAACACTCTGATTGTTGCGACCGCGTGAGCGGGCAATTCTATAGCTACTTTGCAATAATCAGCTATTGCGCGATTTTGAAACAGGAAAACGTGACCGGGAGCCAGTTTTATGCTGAATACATTTATAATATGTTTGCTCTGTATAATATGTTTGCAAGTTAGGCAGCAATGTTGTATACTGTAAGCATTGTTAAAGTCATGTAAAGCAAAGGAGCTTTATCAAACGAATGTGTGCTGAAAAGAAAAAATTTATTTTGGATTTGCCTTTGAAAATTATTCTTACGGAAGAAGGTACATCGCATTTTTTAAGTCATAAAAAGCAGCTGCTCAATCTAAAACTCGCAGACAACCGTTCGGCTCATGGTGTAAGCATGACATCTTTTTCCCCTGGCTCTCTGCAGGACATGATTCTTTTGGGCTATATTTCCAAGATGGAAATTTCCATGCCGGAATTTGTTTCACATCGCCAAGATGTTATGGATTTGTCCAAGCTGATTGTTTTTTCAATTTTGTACAAGCAGTTTGACAGTGAAATTTATTCGGCGATTATAAAATGTGAATGCATAAGACATCATAACAGGCAAAATCCTTCATCGCTTATTGATGAAAAAACTGTGATTCCGGAAAAACAGCTTAGAATGACTCTTGCAATGAAAGATTCTACAATTCAGGCTGCAAAAAAGACAATTCTTGAGCCGGTTTGGAAAAGCATAATGTCCAATTCAGAGTATAGCCCTGAAGAAAAAAATGTTTATCTTCTTATGACTGAAAAGTTTTTGAACAGGCTCACTTTGATGAACTGGTACATAATTGTGAAATTTTATAAAACTGACGGTTTTAATGAAATGCTTTCAATTTTGCGCCAGCAGCTCGCTTCGTACATGACAAAATCAAAAGTTGCGGAGTATATTTCGGTAATGGTCATGGAGCTTGCCTTGAACAGCGAAAACAACAATGTAAAAAAGGCTGCAAAATATCTTTATCAGGGAATTGATAATTCCGATACGCTCATATTTGACCCGAAAATCCGCTCGGAAATCGTAAAAGAACTTCAGCGCAAGCACGAGCTTGTTTTTCTTTCCTGGACTTTGGGCGGTGGCTCTATGTCAATTGGAAAACAGGGACTTTTGCAAATTACATTGTACAATAAAGACGATGAATTTCAGGAAGTAAAAGAAAACATCGAAAGCAAAATGTCCGCTAACCTTAACAAAAAATCGCTGATTGACTTTTACCGCCAGATGCCGGATGGTCAGGAAGGAACGGACTTGGGACTTTACTATTTGTCTTATCTGGAAGATGCCTGTAAAAAAGTCAATATTAAATTTGAATCAATTGTAAATCAGTCTTCATCCAGCGATCTTACCGTTATAAACTTGAAATTCAATTTTTAAGTTATGCGGAAAACTTCTCTGTTTGTTTTTATTTTTTCAGTTCTCTTTTTTTCGTGCTCACAAGACAGCGCGCAAATTGCTTCTGCGGAATCTTCTGTGATTTTTGATTATAGTCAAAATCCGCCTGATATGCGCCTTTCTGTTTTTGTAAATTCTGAAAGCGATGTTAGGCTTGCCTCGAAAATTAAAATCGTGAATAAAAATTCCGGGCTTGAATGGAACTGCGATGAGCTTGTAAAGTTTGAAGATAAAAACAAAAATTCATGGACAGGCTGCGCGAATATAGTCGCCGCTTTTGGAATGAAAATTCCTGCTGGAGAATATGTCTTGACTTATTTTGACATGGCTGGCGATGAAGATGAAATTTTATTTTCCATCGATTATCCTGAAAATGTTTTGACATTAAAGAGTGAAGATTTTCCAGACGGATTTGATTATTCAGAAAAAAAATCCGCCATTTATACAAAAGATGGAGTTTTGCTTTATTATGGAGAAGAAAAAAAAGAATGGGAAAATAGAAATACCGTTCTTGTTGACTATAAAGATGCGGGGTTCATTAGAACCTGCTATACTTTAAAAAATGACTCTGTAATTTGCCTTATGCCTCCAGAAAACTTGGAGCAGCAATAAAATATAAAACAGCGAGGAAACTGATGCCTAGTAACGACGCCGATGGGAATATTCCCACTGACAATTTAGAAGACCACAGTATTTTTAGACGCCCGGTGCGCACTTATGTGATCCGCGCTGGACGCATGACCGAAAATGAGAAGCGCAGCTATGAAGAACTTCATCATGTTTGGTGCATTCCTTTTGAGCATAGAACGCTTAATTTTACAGATATTTTTAACAACACAAATCCTGTTACAATGGAAATTGGATTTGGAATGGGACACGCTACTGCTCAGATTGCGCAGGACAATCCGAACATGAATTATATAGGAAGCGAAGTCCATGTTCCTGGAGTTGGTCGTCTTCTTGGTGAAATAAAAAAAAGACAGCTGAAAAATCTTTATTTGATTGAATATGATGCGCTTGAAATCCTTGAAACTATGATTCCTGACAATTCTCTTGCAGGCTTTCATATTTTCTTTCCTGACCCTTGGCCGAAGAAAAAACACCACAAACGCCGTTTGCTTCAGCGTCCGCGCACAGATCTGCTTGTTTCAAAATTGTCTCCCGGCGGATATATTTATTTTGCAACTGACTGGGAAGAATATGCTTTAAGCGCAGTTGAAGAACTTTCCTGCACAGAAGGTATTCATAATAAATATGAAAAATTCGCGCCTCATCAGGAATGGCGGCCAAGGACAAAATTTGAGCAGAAAGGGCTTGATGCCGGGCGTGAAATTTTCGAGCTTGTTTTTGTAAAAGATGAGGAATAGCCCGATGGAGCTTTTTGATGTTGAGGAATGCAAAAAGGCAAACGACGAAGCCTTAAAAAAATCCTCTGTAAAAAGAATTTCTGAGCTTGAAAAACTTATAGAAAAATACCAGGCTTCGTATTATAACGGCGAGGCTGAAATCTCTGATGCGGAATTTGACAAGCTTTGGGACGAATTAAAATCGCTAGACAGCGCAAATCCTATTCTCCATAAAGTTGGCGCAGATTCCGGGAATTTTCAAAAATCTCCTCATGTAATGCCGATGGGCAGCCAGGAAAAAGCCGCGACTCCAGAAGAATTTCTTGACTGGGCGAAAAAGCACGACTATTCAGAATATCTTGTTGAATATAAGCTTGACGGAGCCTCCCTTGAACTTCAGTATTCCGATGGAATTTTCTTGCGTGCCGTTACAAGAGGAGACGGAACTGTAGGGGACGTCATTACAGCAAATGCAAAAAAAATGCAGGGTGTTGTTCAGGAATTAAAGGAAAAGTTTACAGGCGGAATCCGAGGCGAAGTCATAATGACTCATCAGGTTCACGAGAAATTTTTTTCTGACAAAGCTAACTGCCGCAATGCCGCTAACGGACTTATGAAACGAAAAGACGGTGAGGGCAGCGAGAATCTTACATTGATAACTTACGATGTCTGGGCTTCCGAAGGTAAACAGCCGTTCAATGATGAAGAAGGCAAACTTGATTTTTTGCAAAGAAACGGATTTAATGTTGTTCCACTTAAAATTTGCAAAAGCACGCAGGAAGTTATAGATTACCGTTCTTCTGTCATGGAGCTTAGAAAAAATCTTGACTATGACATTGACGGACTTGTTGTAAAAGAGCGTGCTGTGGATCACGAAGATGCTTTGCGCGACAGGCCTGACCGCCAGATTGCCTTTAAATTCAGCCTTGAAGAAGCTGTTTCCATTGTAAGAAATATTGAATGGAATGAAACCGGCGCAACTTATACTCCAGTCGCAGTTTTTGATCCTGTTGACTTGAACGGAACGACTGTAAAAAGAGCGAGTCTTGTAAATCCGAACCTTATACGCGCATTAAATGTAAAAATCGGAAGCCACGTTGTTGTTGTAAAGCGCGGTGAAATAATTCCAAAAATCGTGAGCGTGCTTCCAGAGCAAGAAAATCTTCCGTCTGTAAAGATTCCTGAAAAATGCGCTTGCTGCGGAACTTCTCTTATTGACGAAGGAACAAGGCTTTTTTGTCCGAATAAAAACTGTGAAAAGCGAATTCTCCATCAGCTTTTAAAGTGGATAAATGTGATTGACATCCGCGACTTGGGAGAAACTTTAATCACCAGTCTTTTTGAAACAAAAAAAGTCCGGTCAATTTCAGATTTGTATTCTTTGACTGCCAGTGATTTAGTTCCGTACTTTTTGAATTCGGAAAGCATGGAAAAAGAAAAAAAATCGCTTGGCGCGGAAAAGGTTTTTGCTTCGATCCAGTCAAGAAGAAAAATTCCACTTGCAAAATTTATTGCCGGCTTTGACATTGAAGGAATAGGTGAAACTGTTGTTGAAACTTTGATTGCAGGCGGCTTCAATACTTTGCAGAAAATTTTCGATGCGAAAGAAGAAGAAATTGCAGGCGTCTATCGTTTTGCAGAAACTTTGGCGCATACTCTTGTTGAAGGAATTCAAGAAAACCGTGAAGAAATGCAAAGCCTTGTCTCAAGCGGAACAATTTCTGTTATTGAAGGAGCCGCACAGGGAAAACTTGCAGGCAAGTCGTTTTGTTTTACAGGCGAGCTTGTTTCCATGAAGCGGCAGGATGCTCAGAATCTTGTAAAACAGAATGGCGGAGCCGTGAAGTCTTCTGTTGTAAAAGGCTTGAGTTTTCTTGTTACAAACGACACTTCTTCCGGCTCTTCAAAAAACAAAAAAGCAATGGAGCTTGGAATCCCTGTCATAGATGAAAAAGAATTCCTTGCTCTAATTAAAGATTAGTTTTTTCCAGAGAATGCAAAGTCCCCGGTAAAAAAGTCAGGATTAACAGCTTCCATGTTCAGCCGCATTTCCCAGTGAAGATGCGGACCTGTCGCAAGCCCGGTTGAACCGCTAAATCCTATTACTTGCCCGGCTTTTACAGTGTCGCCTTCTTTTACTTTTAGCTGGCTCATGTGGTAGTAAAGGCTATAAAGTCCAGGCAAATGTTCTATAACAACACTCCAGCCTGTTGTAACGCGGGTTTCTGCAAGAACAACCTTTCCTTCCGCGCAAGCAGAAACTTCCGAGCCCTCAGGAATTCCAAAGTCAATTCCGTAGTGCAGTCCTGTCGTTGATTTTCCATTTGTGTATTTGTATTCCCTGCGGTCTGCAAAAAAAGCTGTCCGTCTTGTTGCGTTTGTAGGAAGCAAAAACGGTGTTGTCTGGTAAACTGCGGAAGGATTGGCGGTTTCAAGAATTCCATTGAGCTTTTTTATCTGCTCCATTCTTTTTAAGCTTGAGTCTGCTTTTATATTTGAATTCGACTCGTCAAGATCAATCACTTCTGAAACAAATTCTTTTTTCTCCAGAGTAAAAGGCAGCTCGAATTCCATTCTTTTTGCGCCGTCAGTGCTGTAGATAATTTTCAAAAAGCATTTTGTGTCTTCCGTCCACCAAGTTGAAAGCGGAATGCCTGCAAGAAATGTCCTGCTGCTTTTTGTGCTTTTTGAAACTGTGAAAAAAGTGCTTTCCCTGCTTAGTTTGCCTTCCGCAAAAAACTGCAAGAAAGCATTTGCATTTGAAAACTCAAGCTTTGAAGATTTTCCTTTTTTTGTCGACTGAGAAAAGGTCATTTTTACAAAAACCGCATCGCCCGGAAAAGCCTTGTCGTTGTATTCCGCGGAAATGCAATAATCATCTCCTGTAAAAAAAGCTTCCCTTGCAAAAATAAAAGCCGACATAAAAATCAACGCTGAAGCTAAAATCTTTTTTTTCATTTTTTACTCCCAAAATATTTTTAATTTCTTTATTGAACTGATTTTTCTATTCCTAAAAGCATAAGCTGAAGCGTTTCTGCCCCGTTAAAAACATTCCTCTCGATGTTGAAAATTATATCAATTTTGTCTCCCACATCAAAGTCCCTGTGAAGCCGTTCTCCTTCGTTCCAGAAGATGCAGGGCCATTTGTTTTTTCCGCAGTCAACAGTGATTTTCAGATGCTGCTTTTCTGCCTTGCCCATTACAAGTCCGGAAACTATAGGCAGATTTTTTGCTAAGAAAACAAGCTTGGGATTTTCGTTTCCAGTCGGTTCAAATCTATCTATTATTTTTTTCAAATCCGGTGTCATGTAGGACGGCGGAAGCTCTGCGTCAATTTGAATCTCGTCATTTTTGTCAGAAAGATTTATTGTGCCTGAAAGCTCTTTTGTACGCCTTTTAAATTCCTCGAACTTTTCCTTTTCAAAACTGAATCCTGCGGCAAAGTTGTGTCCGCCGTAGCTTACAAACAAATCTTTCAGCTGATCAAGAAAAGCAGTTACGTCATATCCGCGGCAGCTTCTCATTGAGCCTACAACAAGGTTTCCCACGTAAGTCATCGCCATTGCAGGAACTCCAAGAGAAGAAACCAAGCGGCCTGCAAGAATTCCTGAAACACCTTTGTTTATTTTTTCATCAATTACAAAGCTTAGTTTTCCGTTGAAGTCATTCACGGAATTTCTTGCCTGTGTTCCGGCAATCGCTTCTGCTTCCTGAGTAAAGGCTTTTCTTTTTGTGTTAAGCTCGATTATTTTTTTTGCAAGCTGCTCACGGTATGAATCGTCTTTTGCTGTAAAAAGCTCAATGGCAATTCCTGCCTGGCCAAGTCTGCCTGCGGCATTTAAATTTGGAATCAGCGTCCAGCAAATGTCAGTTGAAGTAATGCGCTTTCCAAGAAGACCAAGGTTTGACATAAGCTCCTTTAGTCCCGGATGGACATTGTTTTCATTTATTGAATTTATTCCGCTGCGCACAAAAAGCCTGTTTTCATTTCTCATCGGCATTATGTCCGCCAAAGCCGCCAAAGCCACAAGCTGCAAGTCGTGCTTTTCTTTTTCTGAATCAGATGGAAAGTTTTTCTTTAAATCCTGCTGGACATAAGTTACAAATATATTGTAGAATCCGCCGATTTCTGTAGGAGCGTGGTCGCCGTACTTTGCGATTTTTGACATTTCCTTTACTTTGGAAAGCGGAAGATTTTTTAGTGAAGGGTAAAGTTTTGCGGCTTCTGTTCTTATGTCCGCAATGTTAAACTGCGCGCTGTTTCCGAATGTTAGGTTTAATAAGCGTTCAACGTTGGCTTTGTCCCAGCAAAGAATTATCTGACCTGACAAGTACTGTGGAATCTTCGTGTCGTAAATTGATTTTTCGCCCGGCAAAATATGATCAACAAGCCTTGAGACTGGAACTAGATTTCTAAGCTTTATGCATTCAATTGCAATCTGCCCGTTCTCTTCTTCATGCGCATTGAGCAAAGCCGCGTCTGCCTTGTACCATTTGCTCTTGCTGAATCTTAACGCCGAAACAACTTTGTACACGACCGCGCAGCCTGAAATCTCTTCAAACGGATAGCCTGAGTCTGAAAGCTTCGCATTTAAAATAATCGCAGGAGAGGGAATGTTTTCTTTTGGATTGTGATGATCCAATACAATTACATCGATTCCAAGATCCGCCGCGTGCTCAATTTCCGCATTGTTTGAAATTCCGCAGTCAACCGTGATAATAAGCGATCCGTTCTGCTTTGCAAAATCATCTACAGCCTGAATCGAAAGTCCGTAGGCGTCATCTCCTTCAGGAACCCTGTACTGAACATCGATTCCCAATGAGCAAAGCTCGTCGTAAAGAACAGTTGTCGCCGTTACTCCGTCAACATCCTTGTCGCCGAAAATCAAAACCTTTTCATGCTCTTCCTTCGGACTGTCTTTTTCTGGAACTGCGGCAAGAATTCTATCAACTGCATCTTCCATTGAGTTGAACAGAAATGGATTATGCTGAAACCTTAAGTCATCTTCCATAAAATAAAGAATGTCTTTTCCGCTGGTGATTCCGCGCCGTGCGAAAATACTTGCTGTAAGGCTGTCCAGTGAAAACTTGTTTTTTAGCTTTTCAACTTCTTCCTTTGAAATTGCTTTTTTTACCCACTTTGATGATGACACTATTTTATTTCCTTTAAAACCAATTTCTTTTCTTCTGGCTTTTCTTCGCAAAAATCCAAGGCCGCCTCAAGCTGCTGTTTTCCGCTTTCAAGAGCGTCCGGGCTTTTTCCGTAGACTTCAAGAAGCTTTTCACCTTTCTTTACAAAGTCGCCATGCCGCCTGCAAAAGATTATTCCAGAGTCCGCGTCCACTTTGTCTGACGACTTGTTTCTGCCCACGCCAAGATTTATGCAGGCGATTCCTGTCTTGTACGCGTCAACTGTTAAAAATCCGTCTTGCTTTGCGAAGAGTTCCGACTTGAACTTGGAGCGGCGTTTTCCCTGTTCGCCTAGAAGCTTGTCTGGATTTCCGCCCTGAGCCTTTACGTTTTCAAGGAATTTGCTTAATGCCTTTCCGCTTTTTACAGCTTCCTTGCACTTGGCTATTCCGTCTTCTGTGTCTTTTGCCATTCCGCCGAAGACAGCCATTCTTGAGGCAAGCGCGTAAGTAAGCTCCATTACGTCGGCAGGGCCTTTTCCTTGCAGGCACTCAAGAGTTTCTTCTATTTCAAGATAGTTTCCCACTTTGAATCCAAGGGGAGAGTCCATTCTGGTTAGAAGCGCGCATGAGCTTTTTCCCATTGCCTGGGCTGTCTTTACAAGGAATGACGCAAGCTGCCCTGCATCCGACTCGCTTTTCATAAACGCGCCTTTTCCGCATTTTACATCAAAAACAAGGGCATCGCTTCCTTCCGCGACTTTTTTTGAAAGAATGCTTGCCGTAATAAGTGGAACACTTTCAACAGTTCCTGTAACATCCCGAAGAGCGTACATTTTCTTGTCAGCCGGAACAATCTTTTCTGTTTGTCCCATCATGGCAAAGCCTGTTTTTTCAATAATCGAAGCGAACTGCTCCTCGTTAAGATTTACGTTGTAGCCTTCTATTGACTCAAGCTTGTCCAAAGTTCCGCCTGTGTGTCCAAGCCCCCTGCCGCTCATCATGGGGATTTTTACGCCAAGAGACGCCACTATGGGAGCAAGCGGTAGGCTGATTTTGTCTCCCACGCCGCCAGTGGAATGCTTGTCCACAAAAGGCCCTTTAAGCCCCTTGAGTTTTTCAAGGTCGATTGTGTCGCCGGACCTGAGCATGCAGCCTGTTAAAATTCCTGTCTCCCCGAATGTCATTCCGCTGAAATAAACGGCCATAAGAAAAGCCGACATCTGGTAATCAGGAATTGAACCGTCAACATAGCCGTTTACAAGAAATTCTATTTCCTCTTGCGAAAGCTCCTGTCCTTTTTGGTTTCCAGTTCCACGCTTTTTAATGATTATGTCCGCCGCACGCATTTTGACCTCCGCTGTTAAGTGTTGTTTGCAGATATTATTATATCCAAAAAAGAAAAAAAAGTCATTTGCCCTGCCTCTGCACAACTACTTGGGCGTCTATGAAATTAAGTTAAGATTAAAGTAAAATTAAGTTAAAAACAAAATAAAATCAACTTAAAATAAAAATGAAATTAAGTTAAAAACAAAATGAAATCAAGTTAAAATTAAAACGAAATTAACTTAAAATCGAAATAAAATCAAGTTAAAATCAAAATGAAATTAAGTTGATTTTAGGATTTTTTTAACTTGATTTATGAGTATTTTTAACTTAATATTATATTGTAATAAAATTAATTTCACGGTTTCACAAGCAGTGGAGAATGTCATTGCAGGCTGTATGTAAGAGAGTGGAGGCACTATGATCAGCGTAAAGACAGTAGCTAACAACACAGGACACGGCAAGACCGGATTCTGCTTTCTAAGCACATCGGACACAGACGCAGGAATTGAGGAAATCGTAAAGGAAATGGTCAGGTATAATTCCACTCTTACCGAGGCGGACACCCGCGCGGCTCTTTCTGTTCTGGATGCGGTTGTGGAGCGGCTTCTTCAGGAAGGGTGCAAGGTGCGGCTTCCCTGGGTGGACTTGCAGCTTGCGGCTCACGGAACTGCCGAATCCATTTCAGAGAAGTTTTATAATAAGAGGGGCGACAACAGGTTTGTCCTCAAGGCTTTGGTCAACAAGAAATTCGAGGCTAAGGCGGTGGAAAAAGTGTTCTACAAGACAAAGTCGTCCGTGGCGGAAATGGATCCTTCGATTTTCCAGGTCTTTTCAATCACTAAGGATGCTTCTTATTCTGGTGAGCGCGTTGTAAAGGCTGGAATGTGCTTTAGAATCTACGGAAAGAACCTTGGCTTTGACTTTGAGGATGAAAAGCAGGGCGTGTTCCTTGCATTGAAAGGCGACAGGAAAAAAGCCGTCAGAATCACAAGCTTTATAAGGCGCACTCAAAGGACAATCGACGCAATCCTGCCGCAGGACATGGAAAAAGGTGTCTATACGGTTTCGTTTGTAAAGAAAAACGGCGAAGGCTCATATCCAGTTGCAAACACAACTGATGAAATAGAAGTGATTGAGTAACTAGGCTGAATGACTTGTTGCCTTGTCATTGCCGCGTTTGACATGGCAATCTATGTACATGGATTCCTGAATTCGCACTGGGAATGGCAGTTTGCGCTACAGTATTCCGATTCCGCTTTTTAAGGTTTCAAGCTGCATTCCGCAGGCCTTTTCTATCATGCTGTACAAAAGACGCTTCATGTTGTATACGGATTCCGAGGGAACAAGCAGTTTTCTTACTTGTCCGGGCGGAAGCTCGTTTATTGCGGTAAGGTAGGTGAGCGAGTCAAGGTCGATTCTAAAGTTCCCTTGTGTTCTGTTTTCCGGGGCGAAAGAAATGCAGTCGGCGCAGACAAATCCGTTTTGCCTTTCTATATAAGAGGCGTTATGCTCATGGCTTAAAAGTGAAGAGCCGCAGCCGCAGCAGGTTCTTGGTTCAGGCTGAAGCCCCAAAAGTCCAAGGTATCTCCAGACAAAGCGCAGAATTCCAAGCCGGGCTTCGTTTTCATCCACGCTGTCTATTCCGTCAAGAAAGGCGCACAGAAGGACAAAGGCTTTTTCCGTTTCTCCGGCGCACTTTGTCTTTAGCACAAGCTCGCAGGCAAATGATGCCGCCCAGGATTTTAAAAGGCTTGTCCTGAACGAAAGGTGGCAGTTTTGCGCGTCAAAGTCGGTTATTTTTATTGAATTGCGGGATTCGTCGCTGTATATATAGAGAATTCCTGAATAAAACGGCTGGACAAGGGATTTTAGGCGGCTTTTAGGTCCTCCGTAGAGCATTGCGTTGAAAATTCCGTTTTCCGCAGAAATTACTTTTACAAGCCTGTTGTTTTCCCCGGATTCTTTTAGTGAAAGGATTACAGATTTCATTCTCTTGTTCCGCTCTGCCATGCGCCTATAATATCAGCGCGGAAAATGCTTGGCAAGACTTGTGAAAATGCGACGGATTTTCTGCAAAATCAGGGCAAATGCATTATAGCCTACTTCAACTTCTACAACACGGCGAGGTTTCATCAGTCGCTGGATTACAATGTACCTGATGAAATACATGATCCAGAGCATTATTTTTGTAAACAGGTTTTTGCAACTAATATCATAAAAAAAAGCAGGATAGCATTGACTATTCAAATTTTCGACCTTTATTTGATGAGTTAAGTCTGTATTTATAATATTCTCAGGCTAAATTATGCCACATCCCGAGCATTCATATAAGCATCCAAGAAATTTCAAAAGAGAATTTTTCACTTACAACAAAAAATGTATCAGGATAAAAACTGTTAGAATTCTTTTTAGGCTGCTCTTTAACAACAGCAACGTCAGCACCTCCCCATAGATACTTAGCTTTTCCTATTTTATTATTTGTAATGAGTTCATTCAGTCTTTTTAATTCTTCGATTGTTTTCATTTTTTCTTCTCTCATAATTATAATAAGATGGTAATTATATTCGAAGTTGACACTTTTACTGCTCTTTAAGTTTTTCAATAAACCTTGTCAGTTTTACACTTGCTGCAGATTTCGTAATTCCATATTTCTGGCCAATATCCTGCTGAGTAGGAAGTATGAAGTTGATGTTATTGAAAAAAGAGTCAACCATATCTTTACATACAAATTGAGGCAGTTTCAGAGTCTCAATTACAGTTTCTGATACTGTATTTTTCTTAAAATCCGTAAGAAGTTCTCTTGTTAGTAATTCTGAAAGAATTGGCCGTGCGTCTTCCTTTTGTTTTAACCATAGAGCATCTATCGCTTTGAATTGTTCTTGCAACTGTTCAATAGAATTCTGTATTTCTGCAGTATCGCTTGATTTTGAAGAATCGAGATATTTATCAACAACACAATATTCTTCATCATTTTTAGATTGCATAAAAAGTGAAACAGACTGTTTAGGAAATAAATACTCTTCCAAATCTTTATGGTCAAAACCTAGATAGGAAACTGCATATTCTATAAACTCATTTTTATCTTCATTCCTAAAAGTAATGAATTGTTTATATGCTTTATTGATAGTTTTTCTTTTTCTGTCTTCCGTGTCCGAGATATGCATTCCCGATTTCAATTCAAATGACTCTGTGTCAACATTTCCTTTTAATACCTTTATAATAGAAGAATATGTTAATTTACAGAAATCTTCTGAGGCTTTATTAGAGTAATTATTTAGACAGTACACAACTTTCTTTACAATGAGATCAGACTGTTCTTTCATTTCATCAGAAATAGATTTTGTTTTTTGGATAATACGCCAGAACTGGATGACTATTTTATCTTTTGTCTGTTCTATCAAAGAATCATTATTATCTTGAGAAAGAGCTTCTTTGTATGTCTCAAATAATTTTGCAGCTTTTGCAAAATCATTATCCAGATGATTTATATCCATAATATATTTTTAGTCCTTTAATAAAGCTTCAACAGATGCAATTGCTTTTTCACCATTTGTACATTCAATTGTGTTTGTAAAACTATTCAACATATACAAAGGTGTATAATCACAGATTAATTGTGTTCCTTCTACGAGGATATTGTTCTTAAATTCAGCTTTCATATAAATTACATTACCAATTGAGCAATCAAAGAATTTTTCTCCAAATTGCATAGCTGTAAAAATTAATAATGGTAATGATTTGGGGCCGAAAGTAATATCTGCAGAAACTTCAATATCGGGTTCGAGGTTTTTAATTAATTTTAAATAGATTTCATTTAAGCCCTTTTTAGAAACTAGAAAATCTGAAGGGATGATTTCATATGTTATTTTTGCTCCAATTGAATTGCTGGTGTTAATTTCATTAAGTTCATTCATAAATAGTTGAGCATTCTTTGTTCCAGCTTTATCTCCTGCTCTTGTTTCAAGTAAAACTACTTTGATTTCATCATCTTTTTTCATTGTTCTTGCAAGAACAGAATTGATTGCATAATAAAGTTCTCCAGGATATTCAATGAAAGAATTCCCATCTACAGGGTAGTGCCTTTTTAGCATATCATCTGCCAGCATCAATGTTACAAAAACAATCTTTTTCATATTTCAAGCTCCTTAAGCAGCGTAATAGTCTACGTATTTTCTGTTTTTATAGGATTCATAAGCTGGATCCATGTTATAGGCATTTCTTAACGAATGCTTCTTGGCATATTTCTTAGGTTCTTCTGAAACCCAATCTTCAACAAATATGTTATCAGCAATTTCAGCCATATACATTCTTTGTTCCTGAACTGTTTCACAGGTGTAATAATGAATCTTATGATTCAGTTCTCTTCCTGCTTCAAAAATAATGCTATTTATTTCTGTTACCGAAAGAATAGCATCCTTCTGATCATGTTTTACTCTAGGGCATTCACGCGCCAGGCGGGCAGCTTCTTTGCCATTATTAGCTTTAAAGAATAAAGTACCTTTGTAGTAATTATTCTTTCCAACATGTCCACATTTTGCAGTTACCATAAAGTATTTCATAATCAAATCTCCTTTTATCTTTCGTTCTTGATATAAAGAAGATGGTGATTCTTGCAAAAGTTGACAAAATTAATAAAAAAAATTATGTCGCAATTGCTCCATGTAAATAAGAAACAAATTCCGTAACTGGAACTACATTTCCATCAAACAGTTCCGTAAAGTCCATAGATTTAAATGGGTCATCTTTAATAAGATTCTTAACTTCAATATCACCATTCTGAAGAACAAATGTTACAATCTGATGCAAGAATTCTTCCTGTGCAGGATTAAAGTTGTACTTTGAAAGATATTCGCTCAAGAGTTTTGTTACCGCTTCTGGATTCATTCCAACAATTCGGCGGACAAAAACTCCAAAAGACGCTCCTTCTGAAATAGCATCATAATCTGCTTGTGTACCAAGTTCTTCACAAAGAATATGCTGCAAATCCTGAATGTCTTTTTCATTCAATGGCTCAATATTCTTGATTTTGTTTACGGCTTCACAATCTGTTGTTTCTGCCAGATAATCAATTACTCTCTGCTTATAGTTCTTAAACTGAGGATTAATATGTTTTCCGTCTTTTTCTATCACTTCATCTTTGAAATTCGTTTCTACAGCTTTCTTTTTAGGACCATCAAGATACTTAATCAAATCTCTAACCTCAGAACGAACCAGTTCCAGTTTAGAAACAGTAACTTCTGCCCAAAATTCTGTTGAAAGGAAAGTTTTTAGAATTTCAGACTTGGCTTTGATTTCAGGTATAGTCTGCATATCAAGCAGTTGGGAAATAATTGTAGTAACTTTCTGAAGAGGTTTACTATAATCTTCTTCTCCCACCAAATGAGAAAGTTCAATATTAAACATCCAGACATCAAATACTTTTGCGCTGGATTCCCCACCAATCGGGTCAATCAGAGGAGTTATAACTTTTTTGATTTCTGCAAGCATCAATGGCGTAACATAATCCCATGTCTTGCTGTCGGAATATTTATCAACTTCTTTTAAGTTATAGCGGACATTGATGTGGTTTTTATCAAGATTCTGAATCAGAGAAATAAGCTCACCTTTCCATTTCTGGTAGAACTTAATATGTTCCTCATTTTCCTGATATTCTTGTTTCTGAAGTTCATAGACCATATCCAGTTTAAGTTCAAAGATTTTCTGAGAAAGATTCAGGCCTCCACCAGTAATCTTGCCCTTGGGATTTATGTCAAAGAAATCAAAATTGTCGCAGAAGTCAAATATGTAGAATCCCTGTTTTTCTGGATAAGGCTGGAGTTCTGCATTTGTAATTCCTTCTTTTCCTTTTCCAAAGAATTCTTTTGAAGGACTGAATACATTAAAATCCTTGCAGACACGAGTTCCACGACCAATCATCTGCCAGAACTTAATTACAGAATATACTCTCTTAAAAAAAACAAGATTCAAAACCTCAGGAACATCAATTCCTGTATCAAGCATATCTACTGAAACAGCAATTATTGGTTCTTTTTCTGGCATCTTAAAATCATCAATAATTGTTCCGGCCTTACTTACACTGTAATCTACAAGCTGGCAGTAATCATCTCCTTTGTCTGGATATACGTCCTTAAAAGTTTTTACGATTTTTTCTGCATGATCATGGTCTACAGCAAAGATAATAGACTTTCCAAGTCTTTCGCCATTATCTACACGGAGCCCTTCATTCATTAATGTTTCAAGAACAAGTTTGATTGTTGGGATGTTGATAATATTTTTGTAGAACTCATTACCCTGTTTTTCTTTTAGATTATCAGGTAAAGCTCCTTCTTCTGCAAAAACTTCATCATATTCTTTCTTTTCAGCATCTGATAGTTCAGAATACTTAGCACCATTTTTAAGGCGTGCTGTTGTCTTATCAATAGCGGCATAATCTACAAGGAAGCCTTCTTGAACAGCGGTAGGGTAATCATAACTGAATGTCGGGTGACCTACTTCAAGTCCAAATAATGAGTATGTATCTTCCTGACCTTCCTGGTCCTTTGGAGTTGCGGTAAGACCTAGAACAAGTGAATCAAAATAGTGGAAGATTGCCTGATATTTGTTGTAGCAGGAACGGTGACATTCATCGATGATGATTAAATCAAATCTGCCAATTCCAAATGTTTTTTCATCAGTATCAAGAAGATTAAGCATTGTAGGATAAGTGCTTAAAATAACATTCGCATCAAAATCACGCTGACTTCCACTTACTTCTGAAATTGCACAAAGAGTAGCATTAGGAAGGTATTTTGCAAAAGCTTTCTTTGCCTGGTCTACAAGTTCAGTTCTGTCTGCAAGGAACAAGACATTTTTTACCCAGTCATTGCGCATTAGAATATCAACAAGAGAAATTGCAAAACGGGTCTTTCCTGTTCCTGTTGCCATAACATTCAAAGCTTTTCGCTTGAAACCAGAATAAGCAGTACAAACAGCAGTACATGCGTTTTGGATAAAATAGCGATCAGAGATTTCCTGATTTACACGAGTATCTTCGATTGGTCCAAGTTTACGGCGAACAATAAGTGAATGGAGCTCTTTTAATGAATAATAGCCGAATACACGGCGAGCAGATCCTCCAACTCCATCAACCATATAAATCTGATAACCATTAGTATAGAAAATAACAGGCATTATGCCAAACTTATCTTTTAATGCTTCTGCATAAATCTTTGCCTGTTTTGCTCCTGTATCTACATCCTTACAAGTACGTTTTGCTTCAATAACAGCAAGTGGTTTACCATCTCTATCATAAAGAACATAGTCTGCATAACCAACTCCAGTAGGAAAATCACTTGAAACAGGAATATTGGTAAGTTTTGTTTCGATGCAGGCAGTCTCAGGTTTTACGGCTTCTTTAATATCACAAACTGTCCAGCCAGCTTCACGAAGATCCATATCGATGAGCGCTGCACGAGTTTCCGCTTCTGTATAATCGATGCTTGAAGTCATCTTTGTGTCTGTTGCAATTTTTGCTTTCTGTTCTGTAGTAAATGGTGATTTTTTTACTTTGATAATTATTTTCTTTTTTGTTTTTTCTGCTTCAATAGCGTTTGGAACAGCATCCGTTACAGCTTCTTTATCAAATGGGAGATAAGAAGAAATGATACCAAGGAATTTTAATATTTCACAAACAGAGTCATAAAGAGAATGCAGACAGAGCATGGCCATGCGATTATTAATAGGTTCTGCATGGCTTGCCATATTTCCAAGTTTTCTAACATTATGAACAGCAGCTAACTGTGGTTCATCGAGATATGCCTTAAACTTATAATCTTCAATAAGACCAAAAAGGTCTGACATTTCTGAATACTGACTGTACTTAGTAATATAAAACAGTTTGATGGCACATTCCAAACCATTACGGGCAGAACGCACTGATGCATCAGGAAACTGACTGACAAAAACTTCTGCCTGGTTGCAATAATTGTAAAGGTCTCTTAGTTCAGGATTCTGTTTTAGAAAATCAAAGTTCATGGCAATTCTCTTATCCAGTTATTTGGACTTGGCTTCAATAAGTTTATCTATATTTGCAAAAGCGTTTTCAATTGCTTCGGAGTGATACATTTCGTACATTCCGAATACGTAATCAGTCAGGTTTAATTCATCAAGTTGATGAAGAACCTTGTCAGCTGTTGTATTTTTATAGCGCGCATACTGTTCCATAAGGAAAGTAAAGAATTCCATTTCTTTTGTCATTTAATTCCTCACATAAAAAGTTAAGAAGATTGTTTCAACAATCGATTGACTTTTTATGCTGTTCCGTAATGAAATGCGGAACAGCAGTAGATAAGTAAGTTTGCAGCACAAACTTTGAAAGATAAAATCCTGCACCATTTTAGAGAGATTTTATCTAATCTCTCCTTAGATACAAGGAGTTACGAGGTTCACCTGTAACAAGTTCAGCTTCCCACATATCAAAAATTCCCGTAGGACTAAATTCCCACATTTCAAGTTCAGGATTACAAAGCATCTGATAGGTTTTAGAAAACAAGAACTTTCTGTAGGAATCCATAATTGGATATCCATATTTATTGCTTATAAGCAGAGATACTTCATTATCATAAAACTGAAGAATGTATGGTATACAGTCAGATATTTGAGGATTTGAAACTTCTACATTGCTACCGTGGTATAAAAGCATATTTTTCTCCATGATGTCATTATAACATATTTTTTGATAAATTGTAGTTGTTGTTGCAATACAAATTTCGATTTGTCGATTTGTTGGACGAAAGCGGCGAATTGGTTTTGAAGGTCGAGAGGAGGAATGGGGATTTGAATGCTTTTTACCAAGTTACTGTTTAAATTTAATTGATTACAGCCTACGGCAAGATTCCTAATATTTTCATAATTCATAATGAGAAAATACCAAATAAATCGTTGGGATAATTCTTTAGATTTTGTAGGCAAAATACAAGCACAAGCTTGATTTGTGGATGCTTGAATTTTTAGAAATGCAGTCATTCCTCTTGTTTTCCCTTGTCCATACATAGCCAATAAAATTGTTTCTTCTGGAACTATTTTTGCAGCTGATTCATCTAAACCTTTTTCTGTAATGTATTCTTCAACTATTGAGAGTTCATTATTTTGTAATTCTGTAGTTTTTACCCAGGGAATAGTCCCATTTTTCCAATATTCTTCATTCTTTCTATCTGGAGTGCCTCCACTAGTAATCGTACATAAATTTCCCAATCTCTCAACTTTCCATTTTCCGCTTTCAACTGGATTTTCTCCAAACATCTCGACAAATTCGGATTTGAAAATATTCATACTTTAACCAATGTATTTTTTATGAGAGACTTTGACATTTTGCTGGTCAACCATGGCATATTCCATAGTTGTATCAATTTTTTGATGACCTAGAAGCCTTTGAACCTGTTCTATAGGCATCCCCTTGTCTATGGCTTGGGTTGCCAGGGTTCTACGGAATTTATGAGGGTGCACCTTTTGGATATTCAGGCTTCGGCCAAGCTTACGGAGGGTTATTTCAACACCACTAATTTGTAATCTATTGTGCGGTTCAAGCAGGCTTACAAAAAGAGCTGGATTATTATCTTTGCGCTCGTTCAAATAGTTTAGAAGATGAATTTTTGTTCGCGCATCAAAGTACACAGGTCGTTCTTTGGAACCTTTGCCAAATACAACACATTCACGATTTACAAAATCTACATCCTGTTTATTTAGGGTTACAAGTTCACTTACTCGCATTCCTGTAGAGGCTAGCATATCTATAATTGCAAGATCGCGGGTTGTTTTGCAATTATCACGAAGCAATACCAGCGTTTCATCAGAATAAGTTTCTTTTACAAGTTTTGCTGTTTTGATTTTATGAATACGGCGAACCGGGCTTTTAAGAATATAGTTTTCATCTTCAAGCCAGGTAAAAAATGTGGAAAGGATTCGTCTTACATTATCTATTGTCATTCTGCTTGCATTGTTAATTTTCTGATAGTTAGAAAGATATTGTCGTAAATCTTCAGTTTCTATCTGGTTAAATGGTTTTTGTAGTATTGTAATGGCCTTCTGCAAAGTAGACTTATAATATTTTATAGAGCGTTCAGAACAACCTTCTACATGTTTTGCAGCAAGAAAATTCTCCAGTAAAGTTGAATTGTTATTTTCAACATTGCTAGTGCACTCATTATTAGTTGTAATGGTTACATCATAAAGACAATATGTAAGGACTTCATGCAATTTTTGATTTTGTGCATTATTCAGGCTTGCACACATTTGCTGTTCAATGTTTTTGATTAGTGTTTCTTTCATAATAGACTCCTTAAAGCCCATTATGAAAGAAAATTATTTAAAGTCCTTATGAGAAGTATTCTTGCATTTTGCTGTCCAATAATTCCTGTAAGTCTGCAATCTGTTGTTTTACTACAAATTTCGATTTGTCGATTTGTTGGACGAAAGCGGCGAATTGGTTTTGGAGGTCAAGAGGGGGAACAGGGAGGTGTAAATTTGCTAATATCTGTTGATTCAGATTTTGAATATTTGCACCTTTTCCTTTTAGCTGTTCCCTTGTTAAGTCGGTTTTCAAAAAGTGTAAAAGAAAATCTGTATTAAGATTGTCAGTGCTTTTCCGAAACCTTATACAAAAACCGCTGAAAAGAACTTTGCAATCATTCGGATACAGCGCAACACAACGACCTACAAGTTTTTTATTCCCATTTGAGCGCACAAATACAATATCATCATTCTGTAAATAATATTCGCTCGACGGTTCTTCATTTAATGAAATCGATGACAAAGTTTTACAATCTTGAATTTTGTAATTATCTTTGAAATCGCTGACATTTAGACAAAGTATATCTACTCCATTTTCACTCGGAGAGTAGTTCATCCCATTTTTGAAAGTTCCACAATCCCCTAACTTCTCAACTTTCCATTTTCCGCTTTCAACTGGATTTTCTCCAAACATCTCGACAAA
>OBLI01000900.1_pt1 | contig 30743 bp, 10 predicted proteins | sample 1519701 | NCBI WGS metagenome assembly OBLI01 (sample SAMEA3663005, study PRJEB22513) | pig gut metagenome | biome: pig gut; feature: pig-associated habitat; material: faeces | place: France | collected 2012 | reverse complement strand
GGGGCAGTCCCAACTGCGGAACCAACGGAAGCCACCCAAGCCACGGAATCCACCCAAGCCACGGAAGCCACCCAGGTCACGGAAATCACCGAGGCTACTGAGGCTACCCAGGTTACGGAAATCACCGAGGAAACGGAAGCAACCGAGGTCACCGAGACAACGGAGGCTACTGAGGCTACCCAGGTTACGGAGGTCACAGAGGTTACCGAGGCTACCCAGGTTACGGAAGCCACCGAGGCCACCCAGGCTGCCGAAGAAACAGAAGTCACGGAGGAACCCCGGGAAGCCAGAGAACTCACCAACCTGATGGGGCAGCTGACCCTGTCCCTGAGAGAATGGTGGTTTGCGAACCGGGAGAATGCCGTTTCCGTACAGGAGAAACGGGTGGACTTTTCCTCATTCCGGCAGAGCCCGGATGCACCGGAACAGGCGGGGTTTACCCTGCGGTTTGAGGCCGGTGCGGTGGCGGCGGGGGACTGGTTTACCCTGCTGCTGCCGACAGGACTGTCGGATGTGGAGTTCCCGGAGGACTACCGGATTCCGGAGGGACTTCAATGCACCCTGGAAAAGCTGGCTTACGGCACGGCGCTGACAGTGCGCTTTTCCCGGGAGGGAGAAGCTTTCGGAGAGCTGCCTTTGACGTTCCGGCTGAACGCTTCGGAGGAATTTACAATCCTGCTCCAGAAAGAGGAAAATCAGAAAAGGGAATGGACGGTTGTCCCGCCCCTTGCGGCGCTGGAAGAGGAAACCCAACCGGAGGTAACCGAACCCAGCAGTGAGCCGGAGGTAACCGAGCCCAGCGGTGAGCCGGAAGAACCGGCGTGGTTCAGTAGTGTGCCGGAGGAGTTCCAGGTGCAGCCTGAGGCTTTCGCTCTGGAGGAGGGGGAGAACCAGACCGAATATTTTTCCATCCGCGCGGACCTGGCCTTTGACGAGAAAACCCAGGACGGAACGGATTGGAGAGCGCTTCTCCGTCCGCTGGAATTTGACCAGAACATCATGCTCATTGCCCACTGCCAGGATGAGGAGGACAACACCTATGAGCTGACATGCCTTGCCCAGGACAGCCTGCCCGGCGATCCGTTCTATCTCATGCTGACCCATGACGGCGAGGGCGGCGGCAGCTTCGAGCTTGCCAACGTGCCCAAACAGCTGACACTGGAGGATGGCAAAACCGTTACCGTCACCACCTACAATGTTCTTGTGGATGTGGATGAGAAGTATCCCTATTATGAAAATGAGAACGGCGGCTTTTCCGTCACCGTTGCGGACGCGGCTCAGATGATCTCCACCCTGAAGCTGAAGATCAAAGCCCAGACGCTGACCCTTGCACCCAAAGTGGTGGGCGACCAGACAAAAATGGAGTTCCCGTTCCAGCTGACCTTCAAAAACGCCGATGGGATACAGACGGAGCTGACCCAGCTTACCAGGACAGTGAAGCCCTCCAATGAGCAGCCTGCTACGCTGGATGTCCCGGTGGGGCTCAGCTTCCGGGCTGTGCAGACACCGGTGGCGGGCTATAAATTCAAATCGGAGTATGAGGTTACGGGCGCGGAGAATCCCTCCACAGCAAACGGCGCGGCATCCGGCACCATCACGGCGGATTCTCCTGTGACCGTCACCACCATCAACTACATGCAAAACCGCACCTACCCCTTTACGGTTACCTGGATGGACAAAAACAATCCTGCCCGTCCTACGCTGGGTGCCGGAAACTTCCAGCTGCAATATCGAACCGAAGAGGGCGAGTGGACGGATTTGACCGGAGCTTCCCTGGAAACGCTGGGCATCGACGCGCTTCCCAGCTTCGATGCTTCCAACGCTGCCCAGGGGAAGTATGTCTACCGCGGCCTGCCCAGCGTGGACGCCGCTGGCAACGCCCTGGAATACACGGTGGTGACGAAGAATGTGCCGGAGGGGTATGTGGTGACCTCCAATGACACCTGCGATGCCTTCACCTATTGGCAGACCACGACTTTTTCCGCCACAATCTCCTGGCTGGATAACCATAATGCGGAGACGGGGCGCCCAACGGACCCGGCGGCGCTCTCGCTGAAGCTGTACCGCCGTGCCGGGGACGGCAGCTATGAGGCGGTTACGGATGCCGAGCTGCAGGTGGAAGCCACCGGCGGCGATACCTGGAGCATTTCGGCAAACAACCTGCCCCGGCTGGACGAGAACGGCCAGGAATACGACTATGTGGTTGTTCAGGAGTCTACGGTGGGCGACTATGTTCCCTATTACAGTAACTCCACCGGCAACCACAGCAATGACACGCTGCGCTGCCACAACGGCGGCACCATCCTGGAGCGCCTGACAGGCACCACGCACTTTACCGCCACGAAGAACTGGAAGGACGAGCTCAACAACCCGACCCAGCGGCCCAAAACCATCGTGACGCTGTGGCGTTACCCGTTGGAGGGCAGCGCGGACCCGGGCATCGATCAGATGTACGATGCTGGCAATGCGGCCCAGGTGGTCTACCGCAAAACCATCGCGGGTGAAAATGGAGCGGTCAGCTATCAGGACATTCTTCTGTCCTATCAGCTGAAAAATAAGAACGAGGAGACCATCTCCTTTGGAACAAGCACCATCCCGGCGCTGCCCAGTGATGATCTGGCACTGCCCCTCTATGACGAGCAGGGCCGCCGGTATGTCTATTTCATCCGGGAAACCGTGGATTCCTCCGATTACGAGACGGTCTACACGGATTTCGACAATGGTGCGCCCAACGGCGGAACCATTACCAATATCCATCGGGAAAAGGCCCAGATCAACGTCAGCAAAATCTGGCGGTGCCCCTCCAACCTGGCCAATATTGACGGCGCCAAAATCCAGATGACGATTCTGGTCCCCGATCAGAACGGAACGCTTCAGGAGCTGACGGTGTATTCTGCCGAGGAGGGCTCCTACCAGGTGCTGACCGGCAAGGACAAGGAGGACGCACAAACCCTGTCCGGCTTCTCCCAGAACATTGCCGCCCTGGATTTGCAGTTCTATGTCAATATCTATGATGAAAACGGACTTCCCTATGATATGACCAAGGCGGTGGTTCGGGAGGTCAAGGTGGTGGATCAAACCGGCGCCGAGCTTAAGGTTCAGTACGGCGACGACGGCACCGGAGCCTTCACCCTGAATGGCGACCAGTTTATCGCCGCCGGCGAAAATCTGGGCCAGAAAGACCTTGCCAGTGGAATGAAGCAGTTCCGGTTCCAGCAGACCAACACCATTTCCGGCGTTCGGGATTATACGATCATCAAAAAATGGGGCGATTCCATTTTGGATGCGGAGGTTGCCCAGGTGGAATCCGTCTCGTTCACCCTGCAGCGCCGGAGCACCATAAACGGCGCCTCCTATGAAACGGTGAAAACGCCGGAGGGAGAAACCACCTGGGTGGTCCCGGCGGAGGGGGACAGAATCTGGCAGCGGGTGATTTCCAATCTTCCCCAATATGACGAAAATGGCTATGCCTACCTGTATACCGCCAGTGAATCCGGTGTCACGCTGAAGAACGGCGCGACAATCGAAAACAATTGGTCCGTGTACTATTATCGTACCGAGGATTCCATCACGGCCACCAACCAGCGGGGCTCCGGCGGCGGTCCGGCCTTTTCCATCTCGAAAACCTGGATGGACAACGGCGACACCGATGCCCGGCAGCCGGTGACGGTTCGGGCCTATCAAAAGACGGATCTTCTCGCTGCTTTGCAGGGTATGGAGGAGAGTCAAATTGTACCCCTGGGAAAGCTGACCATCGGATACGCCCAGTACGGACTTTCCACCGACGGCAACTGGTTCCGGGAGGTGTCCTTAGCGGAAGCACTGGGACAGATTTCCCAGAACGGCAGCACCGATATCACCGCAGCCGATGTTTCCGACCTGGTGATTTTGGAATATCAGGTGGGCGGCCAGGGCGCGATTCCCGCCTCCTATACCGTTTCCCAGCTGCGCGCTGCAGCGGGAGTGGGGAGCTCCTATCTGGTCAGCGGTACCGTTTCCAATGCAGATCGCCAGTATCAGACCACGGCGGAAAGGGAAGCGGGGAAGCAGCATGTCATCCTCGTCAATACCCGCATTGGCCAGGCGACGGTTGAGGCCACAAAAACCTGGCAGGATGAAAAAAATGCTGGCCTCTACCGGCCGAGCTCCATCCAGTTCCAGATTTTCCAGGATGGCCTGGCCTATACCCTGGAGCAGGATGCCATTGATATCAGCGATGCCCCGGAAGGACTTACCGTCACGCTGGATCAGGAAACCGGAATCCTCACCCTATCCGCTCCGGATGACAAGTGCGCGGCACGCACTGCGGCGGAGTGGTCTTTCCGGCTGAAGAATCTCCCTCTGTTCTCGGATACCGGCGTGCCCCACACCTATAATCTGGAGGAAGTCAGCGGTGTGGAGACCTCCACGGCCGATCCTTACTATCGCTGTGTCAAGGGCGATGTTAAGGTCACGCCCCACGAGGCGATTCCGGACCGGATGACCTATGAATTCTCTTTCACCAATACCCTTACCGGTATCACAAGCCATTCTCTGCACAAGTCCTGGAAGGACGCGGACTCCGGCGGCTATGAACGGCCCGACCTGTACCTGACCCTTTACCGGTACTTAAAGCGCCAGGCCCAGGATTATCCGGATACTCCTGTGGAGCAGCTTTCGTCCTACGAGCAGTACACCGACTGCGGTGACCCCACGCTGATCGTGGACAATTCCTTCCACTGGCGGGTGGAGGTAACAGGGCTGCCCCGGTACGACGACCTGGGACGGGAATATGTCTACCGTTTCCAGGAGACCATGAATAACAACGGCGTGACCGTCTACGGTAAATATCTGCAGGACGTGGTCTACGGCGTGGAGTCGGAGTGCGCCACCTGCAAGGACTTGGGGATTGATTACAGTACGCCCTACGACAAGGTTACCAACACCCTGACCGCTGAGATGACCTTCAGCGGCGAAAAGGTGTGGACGGGCTTTGACGGATACCAGATCGAGCCGGAGGATTATCCCAAGCCCACCATCGAGCTGTACCGCTCGCTGAAAGAATACAGCCTGCTGAATCTGACGCAGAATGAGCTGAGCGCCAAGCTTGCGGAAGCCGCAGCTGAGGGGTATCCCATCGAGTTTGTGAAAAGTTTGGAGCTTGGCCCGGACAGCAACGGAAAGTATACCTATTCCTTTACCGGACTTCCCAAATTTGATTCGGAAGGACGCAAGTATTTCTATTTCATTTATGAACGGATGCCCGACGAGATCACCGACCAGCTGTATACCGAGGCCTCCGTCAGCGGTACCCTGACCAATACCTTTAAGACCGGTGTCAACCGGCGTTCCATTCGGGTGACCAAAACCTGGAATCGGGGCACCTTGGTGGAAGCGGAGGACAAATATCCCTCCGTCACTTATTCCCTGTACCGCTACGACAGTTGGGACGAGGAAGACGGAACGCCCATCTTGCCGGTGCTGGTGGATACCGTAAAAATCAATTCGTCCGTTTTTGCCAATGCGGAGAACGGGAAGTATACCCATACCTTTAACGACCTGTTGATCTATTCTCCCAGCGGCAAGCCATACCGTTATTTTCTCACGGAGAATGCCATCGACGGCTATGAAATCAGCTATACCGACGAGCCCGGTATTGACGGGAGCTATCAGTCCGGGACATTTTTGGGGCAGAGCAATGTGATCAGCGTTCCGGAGGATCCTTTTGCAGAGAACGCCGATCACACCGTGGAGGTGGGTACCTGCAATACCTACTCCGACCCCGGGAATATGACGATTTCCGGCAGCAAATACTGGGATGACTTCGGAAACAGCCCCCTCATTTATGGCAAACGCCCCGATACAATCGAAATCACCCTGAAACGCTACACCCAAAGCGAGCTGGGCCAAAGCAATCAGATTCCGACGGGGGTTGGCATGAATCTGGACTCAGGGGAAGAGGGCAAGCCCTATATCAAATGGACGGTTTTTGAGGACAATCCGAATCTCTGGAAGTACACCATTTATAATCTGGAGCGCTACGCCCCCAACGGAATGCCCTATATCTACGTCCTGACAGAAACGCCGGCAGAGGGGTATGACCGGTCCAGCAAGTCGGTGAGCGGCGGGGCGGGTGCAACGCTGCAAACGCTGACCAACAGCCTTGGCGGCACCTACTATGTCCGCAAGAACTGGATGGACGGCAACAACAAATACGGCCTGCGTCCGGCAAGCGTCACGGTTGTCCTCCAGCGCTCCAACGACGGCGGCACAACCTGGCAGAACATTGCCTGGAATGCAAGCTTCTGGAATGAAACGACCCAGACCGGCCTGCCCAGCGCTACCACGGGATTGGCAATGGTGGACGGGGTAGAGCGGGTGACGGATATTGTCTCCATCCAGCTCACTTCGGACAATGTCATCCGGAACACCAAGGGCAACTCCTGGCATTATACCTTTACCAATCTTCCCACCCAGGACCCCGCTGGAAACAAATGGACCTACCGCTGCGTTGAGAAAAAGATCGGCAATGCGCCCATGGAGGGAGAGGAAAATGAACAGGCAGGCGCCTACACCCTGACCTATCCCACCCGGAGAACAAGCTGGAGTCCACCTCGCTGTATGTGCAAAAGAAATGGCAGGACGACAGCGGCAACCTGTATGATTCCCGCCCGGACAGCCTCACCTTTGTCCTGCAAATGCGGGGCATCCAAGGCGTTACGGACCCCACTCCGGCGGAGAATGAAACCACCCCGAGTACGGAGGAGGGCGGCGGCACCGGAGAGTCAGGCAGTGGCACCGGCGGAGAAACAGGCAATGGTACCGGCGGAGAAACAGGCGGTGGAGAGGGAGATACCGAGCTGACCAACTGGACAAATGTGAAAGTGAACGGCAGGGACTATACGTTCACCCTCACGCCGGACCGCTGGGAAACCACCCTGCAGGATCTGCCCGTGGCCATCATCGGCGAAGACGGCCTGACCTACTATGCCCTGTATTTCCGGGCAGTGGAGGTGACAGAGGAAGACGGCAAAGTGACTGGCGCCCTCAATTATCAGGACGTCACCGACTACACCCTGGAATCGGAGGATCATGTCTATAATCAGCAGCTGGCCCGGAACGAGAGTACCATTACCAATCAGCTGATTACCCAATCGCCCGGCACGGATATTTCCATCAAAAAAATCTGGCGCCGCCAGAGCGGAACGGAGGTCAGTGCCACCTTTGAGCTGCTGTACAAAACAGAGGACGAAACAGACTGGCATTGCTATGGAGCAGCTGCGCTTCCTACAGATGACTCCGGCGCATTAAGCCAGAATCCTGACGATTGGAAGAGTCATACCGAAGAGGCCGGCTGCGTGCAGCAAACCGTGAAATCCACGGATGCCGGGGAAATCACGGTGAAGTGGACGGGCCTTCCCCAATATGACCGGGAAGGCAATGTGCTGCATTACAAAGTGGTGGAGCATCCTGTTTCCGGCTACAAAACCGAGGAATCCTCCACGCAGACAGGCGCATTTGCCACGGAGTATGCTTTCACCAATATCGAGCTGCAAGAATATACGGTGACAAAGCAGTGGCGGAACACCTCCTATGCCGAGAAAGAGGGGAACCGCTTCACTGCCACCTTCCAGCTTCAGCAGCAGATTGAGGGCAGCAGCGCCTGGACGGATGTTGCGGGAAAGGTGTGTACACTTTCCTCCAATACCGAGAACGATACCAAATCGTATTGCTGGGATGATCTGCCGAAGTACACTGCGGATGGAAAAGAAATTACCTACCGGGCGGTGGAGACCCAGATCAACGGGAAACCGGTGACAAACTACACCAACGGCTCCTACATTGTCTCCTATCAGTACAAGAACGGGGTGGATGAGGAAGGGAACCCGATTACACCTAACGAGCCTGCCTTTGCGGGCACCGAAACCGTTGCCACCAACCGGATGGTGTATGGCTTTGTCAATCTGAGCAAGGCCGCCGCCTATCTGGCTCCCGGTGTGACGGAAGAGACTGTCACAGACGAGAACGGAACCACATCCGTTGTCAAAAAATTGGCGGGTGTCAAATTCGATATCTATTCCGGAACCTATGACCCTGATTCTAATGATGCCCCCTATGTCTCCAATGTTCTGACTGATTCCAACGGCAACCTGATTTGCAATTCGGACGGAACCTATGGAGATGAACAAAAGTATCTCGTTTCCGGCACCTATACCCTGGTGGAAACCAGCACCAATGCGGACTACAGCCTGTGGAAAAACGGCGTGGAATTCACCGTGGGCACCAACGGCGGGAATACGGATACCGGTGAGCACGGCACCGCCTGGGTTAAAACCACGGAGCTTTTCGGCATTCCCCTTTATCTGAGCGTGAACTATGTGCCCCATGGGGGAGATCACTACTTCCGGGATGACTGCAGGGCCCTCGATTCCGAAGGCAATGCCTACAACCTGGAAAGCCGGGGCATCATTCAGTTCACCAAGACCGGGCCCAATGGCGAAACGCTGAACACTTATGATGGTGCGGCGGGGAAGTCCCAGGCCTACTTTGGCGTGTATACGGACTCTGCCTGCACCAACCAGGTGGCCGGAATGATGGCCTCCAATGGCGTGACCATGGTGCTGACCAACAAGGCCCAGAACGGAACGGAGCTTCCTGCCATACAGAATTCGGCGGGAATTCCCTACCTCCGGCAGGACAGCGAGGGTAAACTCACCCTGCTCTCCGGCACCTATTATCTGAAAGAGCTGGTGCCGCCACCGGGCTATAAGCTGGATAACAGCGTTCGCAAGGCAGTTGTTCCCAAAATCGAGAAAAACGATGGAACCACCAGCTATACCCAGAATGTGGCCCAGATCATGCTCCTGGACGAGCAGACCGGAAGCACCGATTATTCCTGGAAAAATGAGAAAAACCAGCTGACCCTCTACAAGCGGGACCAGTATGGCAGAATCGTCAAGCTGGGGACCGATGGCTATCTGGAGCTCACGGTTGAGGATACAGGCGTTACGTTCCCGAGTGGTGAGCGCACCATCCGGCTGTATCAGGATGTGAATAGCTCGGCGCGGGACAGCAGCGGGAATCCCATTTCGGGTTATGTTCAGTTCAATGAGGACGCCTCTGCCTGGACCATCACAGGACTGCTGGATGCCGGAAAGACCTACACCATCAGCGAACCGGCTGCCCCGGAAAATAACATCGTGGCCAAGCCTTTCCGCTTCACCATGAATCCCAACGGCAGTATCACCGTTTCCGAAGCAGATTTTGAATATGCAGAAGAAAAGAGTGATCCCCTGGAATGCACCGGTGGGGATTACAAGAACTACTTCAAGTCGGCTGCTGCGGGCAACGTGGTGGTGCTGCGGGATGTGGCCCGGTATTTGAAGGACGTAGGCCTGATCAAGGCAGACTCCGTAACCGGAGAAAAAATCCCGTACATTTCCTTTGAGCTTTATAAGTACGATAGCCTGGAAAACGGGGAGCCCGTCAACGAAAAGTCTGTTCTGGAAGAGGGAAAATTCCTGACAACCGATGGCAACGGAAAAATCGAACTGTCCGCATTGCCCCCGCTGACTGAGACATCCGGCTACCAGAACCTGATTACCGGCTGCGATCTCCGCTTCGGCCTGGATGTGGGCAAGTACTATTTCAAAGAAATTGAGCACGGCGCATCCGATTCTTATCGGCTGCTGGAGGACTACATTTTCTTTGAGATCAAGCCCAAGGAAAGCATTTCCGATGATTATCAGGACTATGCCGAAGTGGTATTCCAGACAACCTCGGACGGTACCGTTACCCAGAGAGAAGAGCATTTCGCCACCGTGAAGAATACACCGGTTACCGAAGAGGCGAAAAAGCTTCTTCTGAAGAAGGTGGACAGTGATGATGGGGAACAGGTGCTCTCCGGCGCGCAATTCACGCTGACCTACACCTCCGTCAATGATGGAACAGAGGGCCGCTTTGAAACGACGACCTATTACTGCATCACGAATGCTCAAGGTGAGCTGTGCCTTCGTGAGAATAATCAGCCGGATGGTGCCATCACCGCAGACGCACCTGACATCTCCAGGAAAGGCACCTATGTCCTGGTGGAGACCAAGGCACCGGATGAAATCGGCCAGGTGCAGGACAACTACATGACCAGGACGGATGGAGACGGCAGCCAGGTCATGATGATCACGTTCGCAGTGGATTCCAAAAACCAGATTCATGTGAACCAACGGTTCAACGAATCCGGTGCGCTGGAAGATACGAATCAAAACGAACTGGTGGTTTTGCCTGAAAACCCAGTGAATGCCGACCACACTGCACTGACGCTCACCGTCAAGAACGAAAAGACGGTGGTCTCCGTTGCCAAGCGGAACGACATCGAGGACAACACCAAAACCAGCAGCCAGAAGAGCCTGAATGGTGAAGTCCTTTCCGGCGCCAAGCTGGAAATCTACGAGGTGGATGAAGCGGGGAACCGGACGAAGAAAGTCACAGAATGGACTTCCGGCACCGGTGAACACAGGCTCACGGATGGCATGCTGAAAGAAAACACCATCTACGTCCTCCATGAAGAGGAAGCGCCGGTGGGATACCTGGCAGCGGATGACATTTTCTTCAAGCTCTTTGGCACTACCCAAAGGGGTGATGAAGTCGTTTCCCAGCTCTATGTCTGGACGGGAAGCGGAGCAGCCACCCTTGATGGAACTTCCTGGTCAAAGACCACCTCCATCAATAAAACCGTTCTGACCATGGTGGATGAAGCCATCATCGCCCCGGTGGATTTGCAGAAGGTGGTGGGCAGCGAGACGGCCGGGTACGAAATTCTGCCCGGCGCGGTTTTCAAGGTGGAATCCCTGGACGACGGCACAGTTCTTGGCACTGCCGTCACGGATTCTACCGGCCATCTGGTGTGGAAAACCGTCGTAACCCCCAACGGCCTAGTCTTCAACGCCAATGGCAAGCGGGCGGAATCCGATTCCGATGTTGTTCTGGGGAAGGCCATCATCCTGCGGCAGAATTCCAACGGTTATAATTTCACGGAAATCAGCGCCCCAGACAAGGCTTATTGCGATGAGAGCAAGAGCTACACCGTGAAGATCACCGCCGGGAATTATCAGGCCTACCGCGATGGCGGTTACCGGGATGACGTCTATGTGGACATTCTGGCGGCGAATGCGGCCGAAAGCAAAACCGTCCAGGAGCTTACTACAAGGGAGGACATTCCCACTGCCGATGATCTGGTGAACCCGCCCTTTGAGGCAAGCTTCCAGCTGTACAAGTACGATGCGGAAAACCCGGCAATCAATGATGCCCATAACAATTATGAAACCATTGGCTTGGAGGGCGTCACGTTCACGCTGTATAAAATGAAGGCGGACGGGACCTATCCCCAGACGGGTACAACGTATACCACCGGTGAAAATGGCCTGCTCCACATCGAGCTGGCGGAAAAGGGCACCTACAAGCTGGTGGAAACCACACCCCTGACAGGTTATCAAAAGAACAGCAGCGAGCTGGTATTCACCATCGTCAACAGTGACTACAAGAAGACCCTGACCTATTCGGAAGAGGGAATGTATCATACCCTTGTGATTCGGGATGAAAACGAGAATCCCGTTGATGGCACGGCGGCCTACGATCTGCCCAACAGCAGAATCCACGGCACGGTGACCCTAACCAAGCAGGATGCGGATTCCGGCGTCAAGCTGAACGGCGTCCAGTATACCCTGACGAGGATCGATCCCAGCACGGCAAATCTCAATGTGGACAAGTGGTTCCCTGGGGTGCAGGCGAGCGTCACTGTGGAAACTGGAAAGACCTATCAGGTGGTCGCAGGCGCTGAAAATGCGGCTGCCTTTGACAGCGGCAGAACGGATGGAACCACCGGTGTGCTCACCATCCAGGACCTGCAATGGGGCAACTACCAATTGGTAGAGCGCACTGCGGCGGACGGCTACATTCTGGATACCGCCAAAATCCTCAAAGTTACCGTTGGCCCGGAGGGGCTGACGAAAACCGTTACTGACGATGGAAAGCAGTTTGTTACCAACACCAAGAACTCCTTGACGGTGAAAAAGACGGCCTTGGACGGCACGACGGTTTTGGACAACGCCCAGTTCGTCCTCCATCCCGTGACAAAGAACGGTGAGACCGAGACAATGGATAATTCCCGGGTCCGCTTCTTCTCCACGGCCAATGCCCAAACTGCCGATGGAGTCATCATCACAGCAGGGAAGACCACCATCTACGGACTGCCCCTGGGCACCTACGTGCTGGAGGAAATCAAAGCCCCGGATGGCTATGAGCTGACCGAGAAAGTGTATTTCACCATGCAGGAGGACGGCACCGTCGCTGGTGTCACCACCTGCAGGGTTGGGGAGAATGGCACCGTTACCCGGGTGGATACAGGAAACAGTGTGGTCACCGCTTCCGTTACCGGCAGCGGAATCAATGTCAACTACACCTTGACTGTAAAGGACACCCCCATTGAAGTGAGCCTTACCAAGGCATTGCAGGGGAGTGTGGCAATCAATAACCGCGGCGATGCGGCGTATGAAATCAAAGGCATCTTTGCTGGCGAAACCGGAGAAACCACCAAGAAATTCACCGGCAACAGCATTACGGATGAACTGAAAGCCATGCTGATTGGCGGCAATTCCTACACCATCACGGAGATCCACGCCCCTGACGGCTACGAGGTTCAGAAAAACGCTGCCACCATTCTGGTTAGAGAGGACGGCACCATCGTAGTTACCGGTGGAAAGGATTTCCTGACGGTGGACAACTCAACCGGCACTGCGGCCCTGACCTTTACGGATGCACCCATCGAGCTGACCCTGAAAAAGGTGGACCAGAATGGAAGCGTGATTGACGAGATAGCTCTGGGATACGCCAAGTTCAGCATCACGGGCCAGTTTGCCAATGACAGCGGCAGCGCAGCAGTGGATACCATTGAGGGCTTGACAACGGCTGACTTCACGGACATGCTTCGCGGGCGGCTGATTTCCGGCGAAACCTACACCGTGACAGAAACCTTTGCCCCCAACGGTTATAAGCTGACAAACACATTCACTTTCACCGTGGATCCATACGGAAATCTCAAAACGGTATCCGGAAGCGATGCCAGCGGCGTGGGTTCGGATGTGCTCACCGTCAAAAACTACCCCACTGAAATCACATTCGTTAAGGTGGATGACAATGGCCCGCTCAAGGATGCACAGTTTACCCTGACGGCGGAGAATGGCACGGATGATGTGTTTGTCAAAATGACGCAGACACCACCGGAAGGTGTAACCACCTGGACGGCAAACAAAATCTGCTGGACCAGTACGGATTCTGCCGATGGTACGACATTCACCAATCACCTGATTGCAGGCATTCGTTACAAGCTCCATGAAGAGCGCAGGCCCTATCATGAGGTGATGGAAAATGACATCGTTTTCCATCTGGACGAGTATGGAAAGATCGAAGTCACGCAGAATTCCTCGATTCCCAACAATACGGGGGATGCTGCGGCAATTTCGGACAATGGCATCGTCATGACCATCCGGAATCCCATCATCAAAGGTACCGTCACCCTCACAAAGTATTGGAAAGAGAGAAGCAAAGCTGCCGATGCCTATAATGAGCAGCATCTTTTGCCGGGGGCGGTTTACAAGCTGACCATGGTGAAAAATGCAGAGGGACAAGAGGTGAATACGCCGGTTAAGACGGGAGAGCGGACCTCCGACGGCTATGCCTACAATGAAACCGGCACGGTTGACCGCTTCACCACGGACGACAGCGGCAAAATCGTCATCACCGGCCTGCCCGAGGGAACCTATGAGTTCCTGGAGGTGGATGCGCCCCCAGCTTACCACATCAACAATGAAGAGGCGGACAAAATCCAATTCACCATTGTCAATGCGGGTGGTGCTCGGGCGGCTCTTGATCCCGAGATGGACGCCCGCGTCAATGCTTCCATTTCCCTGACGAAGTACAGCGGAGAAACGCTTCTCCCCGGTGCCGTCTTTGATGTGGCCTACAGCGAAACCGAAAACGGAACCTACACCTCCATCGGCACGATGACCACGGGCGACAATGGCGTGGCAAGATTCCCTCAGGGCACCTATCCCGGAAGCACCACCCCCGAGGGCCTGCGCCGTGGCTGCTATCGGCTGACGGAGCTTTCCGCCGACGGCCAGATGCTGAACGACACCGAATCCACCCGCAACACCATTACCTTTGAAATCGGCAACAAGCTGGACAAGGTGTATGAGGTGAAAGCCGGTTCGGATTATTCCAAAGGCGGTTTATTCATCAGTTTGGAGGATAGAGGCGTCGTGGATACGCCCATTCCCACCAAGTCCATCACGGTTCACAAGGTTTGGAAAGATGACAGCGGTTTGGAGCTGACGTTCCGACCGGAATCCATTCAGGTGCAGCTCTACCGCTCCTACAATGGTGGAGAGCCGGAAGCCGTGGGTAATTCGCTTATGCTGAATGCCGATAATGACTGGCGCCATACCTGGGAGGATCAGCCTGCCTATGTCAATAAGGTCACGGGTGAAAACGGGAAAATGACCACCTACCTTTATACCTATACGGTACGAGAGGTGGATGGGAAGTCTTGGTATGATGTACAGTACAGTGATTCAACTGTGGAGGGCCCCTTGAATGTCGGGGAGGAAGACGGCAATACCACCTCCACCATCACCAATACGCTGATTGGTGGCGGGGAGAAGAAAACCCTGACCATCCACAAAACCCTGGGCGGCGGCTCAACGGAGGATGCATTCCAGGTGCGGGTCATCCTGAAACGGGATGGGGAAATTGTTGGCAACAGCGAGTTCGGCTATTACCTGGACCCCTGCAAGGTGTTTGATGCCAACGACACAGAGCTCAGAACAGAAACCCCGGATGCAAATGGCTGGATGACCATCCATGGCGGTGAAAGCATCGCGGTGGAGCTTCCCAAGGGAGTTTCCTATGAGGTGGAGGAAAGTACGGATGCCAATGGAGACGCGATAACCGTCAACACGAGTCAGTATTCCTATGTTCCCCGTTATGATAGCAATCAAACAGGGAAGATGGAGGACCATGTCTCCACCACCATCCGCAATGCTGTTCACAAGAGCCTGAGCCTGGTAAAGCAGGACATCTCTGGCAACAAGCTCCAGGGCGCGGAATTCACCGTGACCTATGCGCCGCTGGACGGCAGCCGCTACACTGGGCAGCCTTACACAAAGACCTTTACCACAGATGAAAACGGCAAGCCCATTGACCTGACCAACCAGGGCACCTATACCATCGTGGAGACCAGGGCACCGGCGGGCTACATTACCCCCACGAATCAGGACGGAACGCCCATCGTTCTGGCCACGGTTACGGTGAACGAGAACGATATCATGTCCATTGTATCCGCTTCGGATTTGGCTGCGGTGGATGTGATTTCCGATGGCTCCAAGGCCTCCGTGACGGTGACCAATGAGCAGACCAAGGTCTTCATCGGCAAGACCATTGATTACGCCAATGGTACTCCGCTGGAAGACGCAAGGCTGGAAATTTACGACCAGGATGATCAAAAGCTATTCGGAGAATGGCTCACCGGCGCTGACTCGCAATTGGTTACCGAGGGCTTGTTGTGTGAAGGTGTGGTATACCGGCTCCATGAGGTTGATGCTTCCGCTCCCGTGGGCTATCTGGAAGCGTTGGACGTCTACTTCAAGCTGGACGGCACCTACACCGATTCCAATGGCAACCGCTCCCGTATTGTCCTTACGGATAAGGACGGAGCTCCGGTAGAGCAGAACACCAACGGCAACAGCTACGGTGCCCCCGGTGTGGTAAATGGAATTCTGAAACTGGTGGATGAAACCATCATCGCCCCGGTGAATCTGCGAAAGGTACTGCAGACCGGTGAGAACACCTGGACGGCATTGGAAAATGTTGAGTTCACGGTTTCTGACGGCACAACCACCTTTGGCACCGCGGTTACCAACAGTCAGGGCTACCTGATTTGGAAAACCCTTAACTCCGTAGCCGATAGCAGTGGGGAAACCCTGGTTTACAATGCCCAGGGCTCCAAGGAAACCAGAACCGGTGATGTGCAGAGCCAAAACCTGCCCGTCATTCTCCGGCAGAACACTGCGGGCTACCAGTTCCGGGAATCCTACGCCCCCGACCATGCCTACAACAATGGAAGAATCTACCATGTGAAGATCACGGACGGGAACTTTGAGAAATACAGGCTGACTCCTGCCAATGGAGCACCTCAGTTTGATTCCACAAAGTACATCAACATCGTAGAAGCGGATGCAAATGCCGAGACGCACACGGTGGAAAACCTGAGCACCAGAAGCGACACAACGGAGTTTACCTCCGCTGTCGGCCTGGCGGTGAACCTGCCCTATAAGTCCACCATCACCCTGTTCAAGTATGACGCGGACGAGGGCGCAAACAACGGCCCCCTCCCCGGAACGAAATTCACCCTTTATCATGCGGTGATCGGGGAGAGCGGCTGGACACCGGGAGCAGTGGTAACGGATGCCTGGGAGACCGGAAAGACCGACCCCCAGCCCGACGGCGTCTTTACCACAGGCAGCAATGGAGAACTCTCCATCGAAATTCACAAGAAAGGCTCCTACATCCTGGTGGAGACGGCGGCGGCCCCCGGCTATAAGCTTTCGGCCAATCCTCCCACCCTGGAATTCACGCTGATTGACGGAAACGACGGCGAAGAAAGACAGCCCTATTGGTATAATGGAACGGAAGAATGGAAGCTGGATGAAACCGGCATTCCCAATGAGTCCATTCATCTGTCCCTGACCAAGGTGGACTATGACGATTCCAATACGCCCCTCAGCGGTGTGACATTCACCCTGGAACCGGCGGAGGACTCCTCGTTCATCGCAAGCTATGCAGAAAACAATCCCGGTCGAATTGTAGATGGGAAAATCACCTTGACGACGGATGACCAGGGAGCGATCAAAATCCCCAAGGGCCTGGTGCAGCAGGACAATTCCTATATCCTGACGGAAACCGACCTGGGCAGCAAGCTATCGCCTGGCGGAGAAAGCGGAGGACCGGCAAATCACGTTCCTGGTGAATGCGGATGGAACCATGACCATCACCCAGGGCAATGCCATGTTCAGCCTGATGCCAAGCGGAGAAGCCACCGTTGATGCCACAAAGCTGCTGGTGAAAAATCAGCAGATTTCCCTCACCGTTTTCAAGCGGGATCAGGTGAGCAGGAATGGAGTTGAGAAGGTCACGCTGCGGCTGAGTAAGCAGATCGACGGAACCTGGACGCCGTTCCAATTTGATGGAGTGACGGATGCCAATGGAGAATGGACAACCGGTGCCACCGGAAAAGTCACCTTTAAGGGAACCGGCTTCACCCCCGGCACCTATCGGCTGGAGGAAATGGAAACCCCGCAGGGCTACAATTCCATTGCCGGAGCCTTGATCTTTACCATCGACCAAAGCGGCAAAATCAGCTCCGGCACGGTGGAAGCTTCCCCAGAGGCTTCCCTGACGGATGGCCCCGGCGAGAGGGAACTGAAGACGCTGAACTTCACGGTTCAAAATCCGGAAGACGGCCAGGCTGGCGGCATTCAGCTGAATGTGGACAATGCGGCCTATTCCACGCTGCAGCTCACCAAAAAAGGCTCGGACGGTCAGACGCTGGATGGCGTGACAATCCGCCTGGACTATTGGGACGGCCAGTGGAATTACATCAACCAGACAGGCGGCGTAGCTGCAGTGACAGAAGACGGGGCACTGACCCCGGGCACGGCAGAAACGGCAACGCTGACCACCGTCGGTGGCGGCAAGATAACCGTTTCCAATCTGCCCAATGGGAAATACCGCCTGACCGAACTGAAAACAGTTCAGGGCTACAACCTGCTCAGTGCTCCCTTGGTCATTGAGATTGACCGCAACAGCGAGACCTATCAGGTGTCCATGAACGGTGTGGTGATCAGTGAAGAGGGTGACGTGACAAGAGAGGAAAACACCATCCTGCTCACCATCATCAATCAAAAAGGACTTGCGCTGCCGGCCACCGGCACTGCAACGCCTCAGCTTCCCAAAGCGGTTCTTTGGATCACCGCTTTGCTGGAGGGACTGGTGCTGTATTTGTATCAGACCCATGGAAAGCGCCGCAAAAAAGGAGGCGTGCCCATGTGAATGAAAAGCACTTCGGCATATCCCCGAACCATATCCATCCCTGCTTCCCCCAATCAGGGGGAGGCAGCAACACCGGTTCCTCCGGTTCTGGAAACATTTTTTCGAGAAGAAAGAAGGAAAATCAGCAATGAAAAGAAAAATCCAAAAGACTTTGGCCTGGCTGCTGATGCTGGCCCTGGTCGTGACGGTGCTCCCCTTTGGGGCGTTGGCAGCCGCGCCAGAAGACAAAACCATCATTGACACAACAAAACCGGGCTCTATTACGGTGACCAAGTATCAGACTGTGAACATATCTACCGGCTCAACCCCGACCCATACAGGCAATGCCACCGGTACCACAAATGATGCCGTCACGGATACCAGCTATAAGCCTCTGAACGGCGCCACCTTTAAGCTGTTCAAAATCGCGGATGCAGATGCTGTGGAGAAATACTATAATGGCATGGATAATGCTGCGTATACCTTGAAAGATGCAGCCAATAACGATCGATTTGTCTATGACAGTGACACCGATACGGCAACTTTCGACGGACAACCGGCTACCCTCATTGACACGAAAACCACAGCAGGTACCGATGTTAACGCTGGAAAATGCACATTTCCTGGACTAAGTGTGGGCATCTATGTTCTGAAAGAGGTAACGGCCCCCGACCAGATTACTACCCCGCTGGCGGAAACCTGCCTGATTTCCATCCCCATGGTCAATACCGCAACCAGCAATAACAACGGCAACGCGGAGTGGATGTATGATGTCCATGTCTACCCCAAGAACCATGAGTCAACGGGCACCCTTGAGCTGACCAAGTGGGATCAGAATGATGTAGCTTTTGACAACTCAAGGAAAGCCACATTTGAGCTGTATAAAAAAGAGTTCCAGGCAGATGGTACATTGCCAACAGGGGATTGGACCCTTGTCACATCTACCTCCACTGATGGCACAACGCCAATCCCCTTGACGCTGACTACTGGAGACGATGGTAAAATCATCCTGGCGAATCTGCCTGCCAATCTCTATGGCACCCAGTATAAGCTGGTGGAGGTATCCGCTCCCAATGGCTTTATCGTCAACAAAACGCCCTTGTATTTCAAGGTTACAACGAATAATGAAATTACCTGGAACGCTAACAGTGGAGAAGAGGGCGATTGCAATAATCTGAACACCGGCGTGGTTGGAACTCCCACTGAGGAGACAGGCCCCAAGCTTTCCGTCACCCTCCGGAATGAGCAGCTCTCTCTGACCAAGCATGTACAGAAAAACGGCGGCGATACTTGGGAGACCGATGAGCAGTACCGGCTGGATGATACGATCACCTATCAGTTGACCATTTATGTTCCCAGAAATGTTTCTGAGTTGAATACGTTCATCATCGCGGACATGCCCGATGCTGGTATCAACGATGATATTAACAGCATCCAGGTGTCCTATGTGAAAGATGAAACAACTCATACGTTGACGACTGAGTCCAATGCTTTTACAGCGACGGAGACTAGTGCCAATGGTAAGGGCAAAGGCTTTACGCTCACATTTAATGACACGGTAAAGGGCAATATCGCAGGCCAGACCATCACCGTTACTTATACGGCTAAGTTCACCGACAAAGCAGTGATCGCGGGCGACGGCAACGGCAACACCGCAACACTGACTTACTCCAAGTTTATCGGCGGTTCCGATGACAAGTATGTCATTACCGATGAGGCCCGTGTGTACACCTACCAGTATCAGATCACCAAGTATAAGGACAGTGTTGCAGATAGTAATAAACTGGGCACGGGTGAGACGGTCTCTTTCCAGCTGCTGGATAAGGATAAGAATCTGATCGATGTCATCAATATTTCCAACGGTGTGTACCGGGTTGCGCTGCCTACCGAGACCGGATTGGACACCATGACCACCGGTGATCAGGGCAAGCTTCAGATTCAGGGCCTGGAAAATGAAACCTACTATCTGAAAGAAACCAAGACCATTAATAACTATAACCTCCTGAGCAAGCCTTTCGAGATAAAGCTGGATGTTACGAGAACAACAACTTGGAGCGAAGACGGCGCCTATGGAGAAACCGGCCAGGTTGTAAAGACTTATTCTGCTGTTGATACCACTACTTTCAATCCTACTGATGCAATGGGAACCGGAACCATTGTGAACAAAAAGGGCTTCGTCCTGCCTCAGACCGGTTCTATGGGATATCTGCTGTTCTGCGCGGTGGGCATTGTCCTGATTGCAGGCGGCACCATGCTGATCTTCGGCGGCCGGAAGAAGAAAATTCGCTGATTCCGGATTTTTTGCCTGGTTAAAATGCCAAAACGGACACGGTACCGGGTGCCGTGTCCGTTTTCCAATCTGTTGCAATTGTTCCGAAAAAATGATAGGATATCCATGACGCAATGGGGATATCCCATGTGGGTAAATTGATGTTTGCGTAGGGAATGCATTTATGCATTCCGAAAGGTTCATTCACCACCAGGGTTCGACGAATCGTAAAATGATGATTTTTGCGTAGGGAACGCATTCATGCGTTCCGCGTCGGTAACGGTTTTATCGGGGCATGTTGAATGGAAAAATGTTGAGAAAACAGGAACCTGTTACCATCCAACGAACCATGGATACTAATTGACCTTTCGGAACGGATAAATCCGTTCCCTACGCAAAACGCAACGTTTTTTTGATTCAATACCCCCTGGTGATTTGCGACCAGGGCGGAACGCATGAATGCATTTCCTACGAACACATACTGATAAATTCCAATCTGATGATCCATTCCCACCTCTTTTCCATGTCACTGCCCCAGTCAAAGGAGCTTTCTATGAAAAAATCCAGACAAATCGTAATCTGCTTCGCGGTTCTGATGATTCTCACCGGCGCCGCTGTGTTCTCCTATCCTTTCGTCAGCAATGCCCTGGCGAACCGGAATGCCTCCGTGGCGGTGCAGGAATACAATGAATCCGTCAATGCCCTGGAACGGGTGGAAATCGACGCCATCAAGGAGGCGGCGAAGGCCTACAATGAGCAGCTGGAATCGGTGCTGGGCAAAAACGCCCAGGGAGAGGGCATTGCCCGGGACAGCTACATCGATCTGATTCAGTTGGGCGACGCCCTGGGGTATATCACCATCCCCAAAATCGACCTGAACCTGCCCATCTACGAGGGCACCGGGGCGGATGTGCTCACCCACGGAATCGGCCACCTGTCGGAAACCAGCTATCCTTTGGGTGGAGAGAGCACCCACAGCGCCCTGTCCGGCCACAGAGGGTTGGCGGAGGCGGAGCTCTTTACCAATCTGGACAAGCTGACGCTGGGGGACCGGTTCTATCTGCACATTCTGGATGAAACCCTGGCCTATCAGGTGGACCAGATTCTGACGGTGGAACCGGATCGGGTGGAGGCGCTGGATGTGGTGGAGGGGGAGGACCTCTGCACCCTGATCACCTGCACCCCCATGGGCATCAACTCCCATCGGCTGCTGGTCCGGGGCACAAGGGTGGAATACGACGGGGAGGAAGCGGCACAGTCCAGCGATCTTTACCGGAGCGTCCACACCGGCACCGCCGTCCGCCGCCTGGTGGTCATCTGGCCCTGGCTGGCCCTGGCGGCCATGATTGCCATCGGCGCCGAGGCGCTTTTGATGCTGGTGCTGCTGAAACGGCTGAAAGAACAAAGGGAGGACGACTAAGTGGCGCGGCGCATTCGGCAATGGATTGGATACTTGATTATGCTGGCCGGGCTGGGGCTCCTGGCCGGTCCGTTCCTCCTGGGGGCCCGGGAGGAACGGATGCAGGAGCAGGTGGTGGACGGCTTCTATCAGACCCGGGAGGAGATAATTGCGATTCCCACGGAGAAAACGGAGCCTTCTCAGACGGAGCTCCCGATACAGACGCAGCCCCCGGAGCCGGAAACAGAACCGGAAACAGAGCCGGAAACACAGGAGCCCCAGGACCCCCTTTATCAGGCAGCCGCGGCCTACAATGATTCCCTGCTGCAAAATGGCCAGAGCGGAATGACCCACCGGTCGGATGTGGAGCATTTTGCCCTCAGCACCCTGGATTATGGGTATGAGGAGAACATCATCGGCACCATCCAAATCCCCCGGATGGAAATTGAGCTGGGCCTGTATCTGGGGGCCAATGACGAAAACATGGCCAAGGGCGCGGCCATTTTCGGCATGACCTCCCTGCCTCTGGGCCGGGAGAGCGAAAATGTGGCCGTGGCAGGGCACCGGGGCTGGCGGGGCTCTCCCATGTTCCGGGAGATTCAGAAGCTGCAAATGGACGACCCCATTTATGTCACGACCCCCTGGCAGACGCTGGTGTATCGGGTGTGCGAAATTCGCATCGTTTCCCCGGAGGACAACACCTGGTGCCGGATTCAGGAGGGACGGACCCTGATTTCCCTGATGACCTGCCATCCCTACGGGCAGAATTACCAGCGCTATGTGGCCTTTGCGGAGCTCTGTCAGGAGGAGAAGCCCTCTGAGGAGGAAATCATTCAGGAAAACCTCCAAAGCTATGACCCAGCGCCCCGGGAGGTCATCCTGGTCAATTCCGACGGCACCAGCGAAACGGTGGCCGTGGAGCCCGCCTCCATCCAGCCGGACAGCAGTGAATACGGTTCGGTGCTGTCCAACGTGGTGATTCTGGCGGAGGACAAAATGAAAATCGCCGCGTGGATTGCCGCCGTGCTGGTGGCCCTGGTGGGCATCTGGCTGACCGCTTCCACGGTGCGTGACCTGATTCAATCCAAAAAACAGGGGAGGAGCCCATATGACCCAGAATGAAAAAACTGCCCAGATCATCCGGGAGGTTTCCAAAGCCATCATCGGCAAGGACGACTGCATCCGAACCATCCTTTGCGCCATCCTTTCCGGCGGCCATGTGCTGATCGAGGACATCCCCGGCGTGGGGAAGACCACCCTGGCCCTGGCTTTCGCCTCGGCCATGGGCTTGGAGCAGAAGCGTATTCAGTTCACGCCGGATGTGCTGCCCTCGGACATCACCGGCTTTACCCTGTACCAAAGAGAGCAGGAGAAATTTGTCTACCAGCCCGGCGCCATCATGTGCAACCTGTTCCTGGCGGACGAGATCAACCGAACCTCCCCCAAAACCCAGTCCGCCCTGCTGGAGGTGATGGAGGAAAATGCGGTCACGGTGGATGGAGTCACCCGCCCGGTGCCGTCTCCTTTCGTGGTGATTGCCACGGAGAACCCCATGGGCTACACGGGCACCCAGATGCTGCCGGAATCCCAGCTGGACCGGTTTCTGGTCTGCGTGGTGATGGGCTATCCCAGCAATGAGGATGAAATTTCCATTTTGAAAAATCAGGCCCGGAGCAGTCCGCTGCAGCAGGTCCGCCCGGTGACCAACCGGCAGGAGCTGTTGCAAATGCAGGACCAGGTGCGGCAGGTGACGGTTTCCGATGCCGTTTATCAGTATATTGTCAATCTCTGTGCCGAAACCCGGTGCCACCCGGGAATCCAGCTGGGGCTCAGCCCCCGGGGCACCCTGGCCCTGGCCTCCATTGCCAGAGCCAACGCCTTTGTGCACGGGAGAAGCTATGTGATTCCCCGGGATGTATCGGACATGTTCCCCGCCATTGCCGTCCACCGGCTGCGGCTGTCCCCGGAGGCGAAAATGAACCGCTGGACGACGGAGGACATTTTAAAGCAGATTCTGGAGCGGGTGGAGGCCCCCTTGCCGGAGAGGATGAAGTTCCGTGGTTAAGCGGTGGAAGCCCATTGTCCTTTTGCTGGCAACCTTTCTCCTGGCGGTGTCGCTGAAAAACGATTTTCTGTATTTCCTGCTGGGCTTTGAGCTGATGGTTGACCTGGCCCTGTTCTGCCAGGTGAACTGGCTGGCCGGAAAGGTGACGGCCCGGGTGCAGCTGCCGCAACCCTTGGTGCTGCGGGGGGAGAATTTTCAGATTCGGGCGGAGCTGGCCAATGACAGCCGACTCCCCGTCCCCCAACTGATGCTGCGGCTGGCGGTGCGCGCCTACCCGGAGCGGGAGGAGCTGCTGCTGAAAGGCAAGCTCATGCTGGATGGCAGGGAGCGGGGGAGCCTCTGCTTCCAGCTGGACAGCACCCACTGCGGCTGCCTGGAAATTCGCCCCAATCAGCTGGTTGTGACGGATTTCCTGGGGGTATTCCAGCGCCGATGCCGGGTGGACAGCCGGGAAAAAAGCCTGCTCTTCATTCTGCCGGAGGTGCTGCGCTCCAAGCAGCCGCTGGCGGAGGCCCAGGGGCTCTTCCCAGAGGGGGAGGAGGACAACGGCACACAGGGCACGGAAGCGATGGATGTCTCTGAAATCCGCAGCTATCGGGAGGGGGACAGCCTGAAGCAGGTGCACTGGAAGCTGACGGCCCGGCTGAACGAACTGATGGTGCGGGAAATGACGGACCCCACGGAAAAGCTGACCTGGCTCTATTTGAAGCTGCAGGAAAGTCCCCAGGGGCCCCGGGTTCGCAGCGACCCGGACGCATGGGACCATTTTGTTGAAACCGTTGCATCGGTGTCGGCGGCGCTGCTGAACCTGGAAAAACGGCATATGGTGGTTTGGATGGATGGCCGCGACAGCACGGTGGTGCGGCACAGCGTGTCCGACGAGACGAGCCTGCAGGAGATGCTGTGCAGCCTGCTGCGGGCGGATACCATTCCGCAAGGAGCGCGTTCCCCGGCTTTGAAGGAGATATTGTCAGATGAAACAAAAGCATCCTGCATCGAAATCGACCTACAGGGCAATCTTGTCCGTGGGGAAATGCCGTGATAAAGCATCAGGGCTCTGCGTTTCCGACCGCTTTTTTCAGCCGGAACGATCCCCCAAGCCCCACCCACTTGTCTGGTGCGGGATGGATGTGCTGCTGCTGGCCTGCCTGGTGGGCGGGCTGCTGATGCTGTTTGTTTCCGGTTTTTCCGTGCCGGTTTCCCGATGGTTCTTTCCCGCTGCTCTGCTGCTGTGCGGAGGCTTGGCGGGATACTTCCGCAGCCAGTGGAGCCGGCGCCATTGGCTGCTAAGCTGGACGATTGTTTTGCTTCTATACCTTCTTGCGCTGTTTCTGCGGCAGGATTCCTTTCTGGCAGGGGCAAGACAGTTCGGCAATTTGATGGTTTACACCCTGAACCAAACCTATCAGGCGGAGCTCCCGGCAGCGGTCTTGGATACGGCGGAGGCGGAAACGTTTCTGCTGCTTGCGGCGGTGCCCGCTGCTGCGTGGCTGGCATACGCGCTGTTTCAAAAGAATTCCATGGCTCTTGCCAATCTGCTGTTGTTCCCGGTGCTGGTTCTGCTGGGGCTGTGCGGCGCGGCAAAGAACACCGGGGCCTTGTTTCTGGTTTTGCTGGGCATCCTGCTCTGCATGGCCTATTCAAAGCCAAAACGGCAGCTTCGGATGTGGGGCGGTCAGAACAAGCAGCTGCGGGAGCAGAACGGGCGGCGCTTTCAGTCCATTCAGAAAAAGGGCGCCGGATTGGTGCTGCTGGTTTTCCTGCTCCTGTCCGCACCGGGATTCTTCCTCGTCCGTCCGCTGCTGTCCGTCTCCCTGAAACCCGCCCAGCAGATGTCCATGGAATTGCAGGGCAGCTTCCTGACCAAGGTGCTGAAGATCCTGCCGGAGCTCAGTGCCGGGGCGTGGAATCTGAATGTGGAGGCAGTGGGCGGCGGCGTGCAGGACGGGGCCCTGACCAGCGAAGAGGGGTATCTTCTGGAGGGCGTGGAGGATCTGCGCCTGACGCTGAACACAAAGCCCAAAGAGGCCCTCTTCCTGAAAGGCTACATCGGAACGACTTATCAAAACGGCAAATGGGAAAACAGCCACGGCACCGGCTTCGACGGCGCGGCAATCAACTGGAACACGGAGGGCTCTGCCAGAATTTACATCCAGAATCTTCCCTTTCTCCGAACGGCCTTCGCCCTGTCCCAGGAGCCCTCCATTGCCGCCCTGACCATTGAACCGGCTCAGCTGCTGGTGGAGCGGAAAAACGCCAATGATGCCTATACATACCTCCCTTACGGCACCTTTTTAAACGACTACTACCAGGTGAGCGCCGGTGATGGGGCAGTGGAGGGGCAGCAGGAGCAGGAGGACAGATTCTTCTTCTTTTTCCGGGAGGATATGGAAGCGGTGCTGTCTGCCTGGAATGCGCTGGATGGAACCGGAAATGTCCTGGACCGGGTGGAGGAATCCTACCGGGCGTTTTGTGAAACAAACAAGCAGACAGATTACCCCGGGATGGAGGCACTGCAAGGGCAAGTCAATGAGGCAATCCGGGAAAACCATTGGAGCGCCGACCGGAACGGAGAGGAAATCACTTCCTGGATTCGCCGATACCTGACGGAGCATTACCGGTATCAGCTGAACCCGGAGGCCGTTCCGGAGGGCACGGATGCACTGGAATATTTCCTGTTTGAATCCAAAGCGGGAAACAGCGTCCATTTTGCCTCCGCGGCGGTAGTGCTGTATCGCATGTTCGGGGTCCCAGCCCGGTATGTGGTGGGCTATGAGGTTCCGGCCTCTCTGTTCTCCCCCCAATCCAACGGAACCTACACCGCTACGGTGCAGGGAGACAACGCCCAGGCCTGGGCGGAAATCTATATCCCGGGGATTGGATGGACCCCCAGGGATATGACTCCGGGGGTGATCGGTACCTATGAGGAGGTCGGCCCCGGCGGAGAGAAAATAGAAGCATTTGCGGAGGGTGGGGCGGAAGAAACCCTGCCTCCGGAGGAAACACCTTCGGAAATCCCGGATGTCCCGGCTTCGGAATCCGGCGGACGGACCATCGGGGGATACGGGGTGGAGCAGATTGTCAAGGCCATTGGGTGCCTTGCGGCTGTGCTGCTGCTTGTCTCCGGATTCGTCTATCTCGGCTGGCGGCTGTGCAGGACTCTGGGCTATGTTCCTTTTGGGAGCGCAGCGAGGGCGCGCCGCATGGTATCTGTCTTTCAGGCGCTGTATGCCCGGATGCACAGACTGGGGCTGCCCAAAGGGGTCAGCAGCCAGTCGGAGGCGTTTTTGACGTTCTGCGAGGGAGAACTGCGCCGACGGTCCCCGGAAGCGGTCTGCCTGGTGCGCCCCACGGTGGAAAGACTGTATCAGGTCTGCTTCGGCCAATCGGAGGCGACGGCTTCGGATGTATCCGCCATGCGCCGCCTGCTGTTGGCAAGCTATCATAAAAAACGGCCCAATGCACCCAACGAAACCAGAACGCGGTGATACGCAGCTGCGCCTATATTTGTGGGATAAAACAGGGATACCGACCTTCCTTTCCGGTGCCTCCGGGAAGAAAAGCCGGTATCTTTTTTGTTCGATTGCCGATAAAAACGGGAAATGGGAATTTGGCGGGCAGGGCCCGCGGCCAATTCGTTACGAACCCTGGGCAGTCAACCCACAACTCCTGGGCCCCTCGACCAGTACAGCCACAGTAAATTGGAATTTGACGAGTTTGTTGAATGGAATGCCTTCCAACGTGTTCGTAGGGAACGGATTTATCCGTTCCGAAACGTCAGTTACCACCCATGGTTTATTGGATGGTAAAGGGTCCCAATTTTCAACATTTTTCCATTCAACGTGCACCCCATAAAAACGTTACCGGGCGGAAGGTCTAAATCCGTTCCCTACGAAACATCCCGACAAATTCCAATTTACCCATTTGCCCGGGGGGCACTACTGCGTTTCCTCCGGGTTATGAATCCGCTGGTGGGCCTGGAGGGCGATTTCCGGAAGAAGATCGTAGAGAACCATCAAATCTCCGTTTTTCCTTGCCAGGGTTTCCTGGTTGATGGGAATATAGGTGATGTCGTTGATGTCGTTCTTTTTCGGAGCGGCCTCCAAAAAGCATTCCCAGGCGGCCTGGTAAAGGGCCTGGTCGTGGGACAGGGGGGCGAACCGATTCCGCTGCTTTTCCCCGGATTGAACCGTGCTGATGCTGCCCAGCACACCGCAGACCAGCATTGCCAGTCCAAGCATACGGAAGGCGCCGCTGCGGCTCCAGAAAAATGCCGTAAGGGCGATTCCTACCAAAATGGCCAGGAAAAAGGGCAGCGCGGCTTTGACGGTGGCCTTCCGGTTATTCAAAATGCAGCTGAGCTTCCGCTCCGCGCATTTGCGGCAGACGCAGTGGTTTTCGAAATCTCCCAGGGCCTGCACCCGTTTTTCCTCGGTGAGGTCCCGGACATGCAGGGTCTGCACCTGGAGAACGCGAAAAGGATAGTCCTCCGTGGGCACACCGCATTTGATACAATTCATGATGACTCCTTAAACAAAGGCCGCTGCCGGAAAGGGCAGCGGCCGATTGGATGGGAAAGCTTACAGCATACCGCCCAGAAGGCTCAGCATCAGGCTGCCCAGCAGCAGGATGATCGCGCCGCCCAGACGGGAGGAGATCTGTGCGAAAGGCATCAGCTCCATGCGGTTTGCAGCGGACAGAACGGCCACGTCACCGGTGCCGCCCATATTGGCCATGCACAGACCAGCAGTCAGGCCGGACTCCACGGGGTAGAAGCCAACCAGCTTGCCCACGATGGCAGCGCCGAAGAAGGCGCCCAGGCAGGTCACCAGGCACAGCAGCAGATACTGCAGGGTGAAAGTCTCAATCACGGTATTGATGTTCAGGTAGCACAGACCGATGCCAACCAGCAGCGTGGTGGTCAGGTTCTTCATGATGAACTGGAACCACTGATAGCAGGCAATCTCGATGTGCTCGGGAATGAGGTTAAAGATCTTGCAGATGGCCACGGTGATGATCATCCAGGCATAAGCATGGATGGTAACGGTGGAGGAGACGTAGTTCTTCCACAGGCCGGACAGGATGAAGCCCCAGATGAAGAAAGAGCAGGAAACCAGCAGGCCGATGCCCAGGTTGATCACGTTGATATCATCGCGCTTCTTCTGCATCTCAGGAGAAATCTCCAGTTCCTTGGGATCGACGGAGCCAGCCTGCATCAGAGCGCCGTTGCCGTTCCACTTCTTGTCCTTGATGATCTTCACGATGATACCGGCCATGACGATGGAGATGGCGTTGCCGATGGCCACGGCGGGGGTCATGATGGAGATGGCATCGGCAGCGGACATGGTGCCGGTGGACTCAAAAATCTTGGACAGGGGAGTGGCGCCTGCACCCATGCCGCCGCCCATGATGGGCAGAGCAATCAGCAGCAGAGCCTTCACAGCGCCGAAGCCAGTGATGGCACCCAGGCCCACGCACAGGGCGAAAGACAGGATCAGGCCGCCGAAGATGGCAGGGAAGTAACGGGCTGCGGCCTTCATCAGCAGCTTGCGGTTCATGCCCAGAATGGAGCCGGTGATCAGAGCGGCGATGTAGAAGTCCAGGAAAGCGCCGTCGCCCTTGAAGAAAGTGGTGATGCCCTTGAAGACATAGCTGACGCTTTCGCCATCAACGGTCTTGGTGGGCAGCAGGTTGAAGTAATTGAGCAGCGCGGAACCAAAGATGATGACGATGGCGCCGCCGCCCAGGTAGGAGTTGATGATGGGCGTGCGCTCACCGATCTCATTGAGAACGGTGCCGATCACGATCATGAACGCAAAGCAGCCGGCCATACCGGTGGGCAGCCAGCCCAGATAGGCACAGAGCAGGATAACAGCGGAGCAAATGGCAAAAACGGGCCAGGGAAGATTGAACAGCTTATAGCCATTCTTTTTCATTATGAATCTCTCCTTCTATAATGTCGTTTTATTGCTGCTGGGAATTTTTTTGAATATGATGCGCTCAGATGCGGGCAACGCCGCTCTTCCGGGCGGCTTCGGCAACGGCCTTGGCCACGGCGGGACCAACCCGCTTGTCGAAGGCGGCGGGGATGATGTAGTCGGCGCTGAGCTCCTCGTCGGAAACCAGGTCTGCCAGCGCATTGGCGGCGGCCATCTTCATTTCCTCGTTAATGTCGGAGGCACGGACGTCGAAAGCACCGCGGAAAATGCCAGGGAAGGCCAGAACGTTGTTGATCTGGTTGGGGTAGTCGCTGCGGCCGGTGGAGACAACCGCTGCGCCGCCTGCCTTGGCATCCTCGGGGAAGATTTCGGGGGTGGGGTTGGCACAGGCGAACACGATGGCGTCCTTGGCCATGGTCTTCACCATTTCGGTGGTCAGGGTGCCGGGGGCGGACACGCCGATGAACACATCTGCGCCCTTGATCACGTCCGCCAGCTTGCCGGATTCCTTCTGCAAATTGGTCACCTGAGCCATTTCTTTCTTGATCCAGTTCAGACCCTCCCGCCCGTCGTAGATGGCGCCGGTACGGTCGGTCATGACGATGTTCTTGAAGCCGGCGGAGAGCAGCAGCTTCACAATGGCGATGGCGGCAGCGCCTGCGCCGGAGGTGACGATCTTCACATCCTCTTTCTTCTTGCCAACCACCTTCAGGGCGTTGGTCAGGCCCGCCAGGGTGATGACGGCGGTGCCGTGCTGATCGTCGTGGAAGATGGGAATATCGGTCTTTTCTTTCAGCTTCCGCTCGATTTCAAAGCAGCGGGGAGCGGCGATGTCCTCCAGGTTGATGCCGCCGAAGGAGCCGGAGATCAGGGCCACGGCGTTGACGAATTCATCCACATCCTTGGTCTTGACGCACAGGGGGAACGCATCCACATCGCCAAAGGCCTTGAACA
>OBLI01000899.1_pt1 | contig 30743 bp, 27 predicted proteins | sample 1519701 | NCBI WGS metagenome assembly OBLI01 (sample SAMEA3663005, study PRJEB22513) | pig gut metagenome | biome: pig gut; feature: pig-associated habitat; material: faeces | place: France | collected 2012 | reverse complement strand
CATGTTCCTGAAGTTTGGTTCTGCAAAGGCCTTCCTCAAGGGATATAAGGGAGTGCGCAGTCCGCTGACGTCGATGATTAAGTAACCCCTCAATATCCTTTTATGAAGAAAGCACTCTATTACGTCCTTCTCTCTATATGGTATCTCATTTCATTACTCCCGTTTTGGGTGCTTTATGGCATGAGCGATTTCCTCTATCTTATAGCCTATCGACTCTGGGGCTATCGCAAGAAGTTGGTGCGCAGGCATTTGGCCGAGTGCTTCCCCGAGAAGAGTGAAGACGAGCGAAGGAAGATAGAGAGGGAGTATTACCATTGGTTTTGCGACTATATCGTCGAGACGCTCAAATTGCTCTCCATACGCAAGGAGCATCTTATGCGCAGGATGAGATTTGAGAATGTAGATAGGGTGAAACAGAGCTTCGATGAGGGGCGCAACGTGTCGCTCTATCTCGGACATTACTGCAACTGGGAGTGGGTGTCGTCGATACCTGTTCATTTCGCTGAATATCACGATAAAGTGGCATTCGGACAAATATACCACAAACTTGAGAACGAGGCGATGGACAAGGTGTTCCTGAAGCTCCGCGGACGTATGGGGGCAGAGTCTATCCCCATGGCAGAGACATTGCGCAAGATGGTGGAATATCGTAGGGAAGGCAAACTGTGGATTGTGGGCTTCATTGCTGACCAAGTGCCATTGTGGAACAACATACATCTGTGGCTTGACTTCCTGCATCACGACACCCCCGTTTTTACAGGTGCCGAGCGTATTTCTCGCAAATTTGATTCCGATGTATATTACGTTGATGTAAGACGTGAGCGACGTGGATATTATGTGGCTCGCTATGAGTTGATGGCAGAGCATTCCTCACGAGTGCCTGAGTCGGAGTTGACCGTCAGCTATTTCCGTCTTCTCGAAAAGAGCATCCGTCGCCAACCCGCCTTCTACCTATGGACTCACAACCGATGGAAACGCACTCACGAGGAATACAACATACGCTATGATGCTGAGACAGGACGAGTGGATATGGGCGACCTGGATGAAATCAAGAGGCGCAAGGGGATGGCGAACTGATTTATTCCACCTGTCTTTTCCCAGCAAATGACGTGTGCTGGAAATACTTCTTCATAACAAGATAGGATATAACGTCTTCACGTTTCTTGTCAAGGAATTGCTCCACCCATTCATGTGCATGCTTAATGATGGCTTTTGCCTCGTCCTCATGCTCATTATAATATGCAAGACGCTCGGCTATATCCGAAAAGTCGGGCTTTATCTCAATGTAGTGGTAATTGGGTATTAGTCTTCCTTCCATAAACCAGCTCTCGCAAGTAGGCTTGTGCATCACGGCAATCGAGTTGCTCGACATCACCCACTTAAGACTTGTGGCAACGTCATTTCCCTCGAGCACCATGATATATGCATAATCCAGATGCTCGCGCTTTGACATCTTGTTTTTCTCCAAGGATGGGTCAACCTTGTAGCTTGTGTCACCCACGTCAAATCCCGGTTGATTAATAAATCTTTTCAGGAAGTCTATTCGCTTGGGTTTGCCATAAACATCCCCTCGGAATATCACTTCCTTCTTCTTCTGTTCAAACGGAACAGGGTCTTTGATAAAGAAGAAATGACGGGCCTTCTCTACCTTGAATATCACGGAATTATTGAATCGCTTGTCTTCGGGAGTCAACGGACGGGTTTTGGTGATCGACGGTTTGTCGAAAAGCCAGTTAACGTCTCCTGGCTCTTCTATCCAATGAAGATGTTTCGGGAAGAAACGGGTAAATTCATAAGAGTCGAAGAAATATACCGACGCCCCTTTGCGGTTGGCATAAGTGTGGTCTTTCAGTTGCCTGCTGTCTGTTGGCAATTCAGTCACCCCCTGAAGCCTGTTATAGTAGTTCACCCTGTCCTCGATATATTTCTTGTCCATAGTCTCGTATGCTCTCATTAGCATTTTTTCCTTGATGGAGACAATGAACCTTGGTGTCATTCTCATAAAGAATGCACCTATGTAGTAAGTCACATGATTATACCCGTTTTTCATAAATATATGTATCGATGTTCAAAATTTGGCGTCAAAGTTACACATTTTTTGGTAAATATACAATAATATGGATTATTTTTCTTACCTTTGTACCGTTAATTTATCCGTTTTATGAACAAAATAGTAGTGATAGTGCCAATTTATAAGGCAAATTTGAGCAAATACGACAGAATCTCTCTGGATAGAACATGTGAGGTGCTTGCCTCCCATGACATTGTTGTTGTTCATCCCGAAGGGCTCGACACAACTATGATTTCCAATGATTATCCTATACTAAAATATAAGCCTTTCCCTAAGTCGTTCTTTGATGGCATAATGGGATATAACAGCATGATGATGTCGAGCGACTTTTATGGGGCTTTTCTCGATTATGATTATATGTTGATTTGCCAGACGGATGCATATCTGTTTCGCGATGAATTGGACGAATGGTGCGCTCGCGGATATGATTATGTGGGAGCTCCCTGGCTCCGTCGTCCTGTGTATGACAATCCCGTGCTCAAGATATGCATGCGCTTGTCATTATGGTATAAACATCTGCGTGGACGGAAGTCGAAGCAAGATTTGTACAACAAAATAGGCAATGGAGGACTCTCGCTTCGCAAGGTGGCGTCGCATTATAAGGTTGCTCTTGAAAAATCCGCTCTCATCTCCGAATATCTTGCCCGAAAAAAGAAAGATCATCTCTATAATGAGGATGTGTTTTGGGCTACCGAGCAACCGCAATTCCGCTATCCGTCAGTAGAGGAAGCTCTCCTTTTCTCTTTCGACAAATATCCAGACCTTTGCTTTTATTTGACGGGAGGTCGTTTGCCCATGGGATGTCATGCGTGGTTCAAGCGCAAGATGAAAGCTTTTTGGGACAAGCATATTCCTGCTTAATAATCAAAATCGTGACCTATAACGTTTTTATCATAAGAGTATGGATTATCTCATTTTATTTGTATCGTTTCACTCAAATGATTGCAATTAGGGTTTCATTTGAGATATTCCAAAATCTGCTGTTTTAGCTTGTGTAAGTCAGACTGAATAATTTCCCAAATCATCATAACTGAGATATGATAATAGCCATGAACCAATACATGTCTCATCCTAATAATCTCTTCCCATTCCACTTCTTTGTGAGTGTTTCTAAAGTCATTTGTCAACATATACGAAGCTTCTCCAATGATTTCGATACACTTTATGACTGCATATTGGAGAATCTTGTCGTTTTCCAAGTCTTTCAAAGATTTGTTTGCGACAAACTCCTCTATGTTGTTAATTTGTTCGATAATATGCTCAAGCCGTCCTCTGTCTCTAATTATTTCTCTCATATATAAGTATTTTGTCCTTTTCGGCTGAAGGCTGGGCAAATGGCATAAGTTGACCGTCTTCTACAAGGTCAACCTTGCGACCAAGTATTTTCTCGAGGTCTATCGCCATACCGAAGTATCTTAGTCCGATGTGCTTGGAATGATCCAAAGACACAAGGATATCTATATCGCTTGCATGTGTCTCCTCCCCACGTGCAAACGAACCGAATAGCCATGCTTTCTTCACAGGTTGTGTCTTGAAATATTCGGCTACTGTACCAGCAATATTAGCTACATTGTCCATTGCCTGTTATTTTTTTGCAAAGATACGACTTTTACTTGAAATAAACAAGTAAAGTGATGAAAATCTTTGTTATATGATGAATATTTTGTCATTCGGGGTTAATTGCGACCTCATTGATTGACAGGATTAACCCTAATCATTATCGATTCTACCTGAATGTCCTCGTCGTAGCTTTGTCTCGTCCCAAGCCAGTCGCGGAATTTGGCGCAAGTCATTTCACGGGTTAAATCTCTGTCGATAAACTTATTGGGGGAGAAGATGATGTGGACATAGTTTATCTCTGGCTCTTCGCCGCAACTTAAATGATATGTGTTGTTCGTAACGTCAAATAACAGGTATCTCTTCTCTCGTTGGCATCAGCAATCTCCATCAACGACTGCGATGTAACAGTTGTCCCAAACTGATCCTCCAATGCCATAATCACATGTAAGCGTCTCCACGATGACGTATTGCGTTGTCCAAGATTTTATCCAAACTTCGGGATGACGACATCGAGAGACTAAACCGCTACGTCTCGCTATCACGGAGGAACTCGCTGTTCTCCGGTTCTCACAAAGGAGCCGAACGGGGAACCATGTTCTATTCTCTCGTATGCTCTTGCAGACTCAACGGAGTGAACTTCTTCGAATACATATAGGACGTGATTAACAAAGCGGCAGCATTGCCTCCTAATACACCTTTGGAGAAATACAGGATGCTTCTGCCTGACAAATGGAAAGAAAACCGCTAAGCTCGCCTCTTAGCGGTTTTTGATATATGCAATACGTCATCGTGGAGACGCTTACAAGTTCTTATTGGGGCTTTTATCAATAATAAAGACCTTGCATGAGATAATGCTTTGGGATATGAAGTTGTCTATTAATTATTCAGGCTAAATATCACCAATCGGTTTCAGGAAGTGAAGATCTTGTTGACTTAAGAACGGTTTCAACTTCATTAAGTGTTTTTGAAATCTTCTCGTATAATTTTTGAAATGCCTTTGTATATAATTTACGATGCTCACTTTCATCCTCATTTACAGGTTGAAAAGCGCTCACTTGATCGTGAATGTCAATTGATTCGTTGATATTTGAGCGTTTGCCCGTATAGTAGCTAAGTATAATGGACAATTTGGCACGCCCATCTTTTGTATCTACCCTTAACGTAAAAGGCGCATTCAAAAAGTATGAATATGGGAAGAAATTATCTTCATGAAATTGTAAATATTCTCCTTCGCCAGCAACCACACCATTCTCTTTGGAATTTATGACAATTTTGTATTTTGTATCTTTATACGCATTTTCCAAATATTTCAATGCAGCTAAATAAATATCATCACGCTGAAGTGCAAGACCTTCTACAATTTTGTATACTACTACATTACCACTTTTGTCAACAGTATAATCTTGACCTTTTATCTGTGCTATAGCAACCAATGAAAAGAGAATGGCAATAATTGAACAAAAAAACCTTCTAACCATACGAACATAAAATTTTTAACTCCCCCACTGCATTATGGAGGGTGCAGTAAGGGAGTCTTTTGTTAACGATTTGGTGTGCCGTGCTGATCGTGCTTGATGCCTTTTATATTTACACCCCATCCCTTAACCTTAGTTGAAGAAGTGCGGTATGCACCTAAGAACCAACTATGCTTCTCTGTCTCAAACTCCGGTTCAAGAATAATATCCACATCTGCATTCTCTTTGGCACGATAAAGAGCCTGAGCTTCACGCTTTGTCAATCCCTTGTAGCGATTGGCACTCTTCAAAGTCTTGTTGCCATTGCGTTCCAACTGAATGAAACCAAATAAAGTAGCAGTGTTTACAGAAGCTTGCACTTTCTTTGCATTTTCGTAATCAAGCTCAGCCTCAACATAAGTGTTAATGTTGTTGTTGCCAAGACTCATAATTGCAGCCTCTTTCTGATAAGATGCGCAACTTGTAAAACTCAAAGTGAGTAGGCCTGCGCAAATGACCGTTAGAAAAGAATTCTTTTTCATATATAATTTATCATTTCGCCTATTGACACCCCAGATTCGGCAACGTTGGTTATAAACTATCTCTATCGCATATATACGAAAAAAGGCGCAGGTGCCTGTTTCTTTATTTGAAAACGTCTTTCTCAAATATATGACCGCCCGCTCACCCACATGGGGCTAACGTGCGATGCTGCAAAATTAAGAGTATTTCCCGATATTCGCAAATATTTAGCTAAGAAAGTTTAAATCGTTAACATTATTAAACAAAGACATAGGTTTTCTGCCTCAAAAAAGTATGTTGACATAAATGGAAAAGTATCTTAAGACCCTATTTCTCCTTCATTTCTTCAGTATCTTGAGTATAATATTTAGGTGGAGTTTCCACCAGTTCCACCTGTTCCGCAACTTCCACCAACCCTTGCGGAAAGTAGATTATGAGGATATTCAAGAGAATTGGTTGAATGGAGAGTGAAATGTAGGTTGGATGAATGAGCAATGAGAGAATATCTGACAGCTCTTCTATGTGGTATGTAGATAAGGTGTTGTCTTGATGTCATTATAGGGTATTGTCTTGATGTCATTATAGGGTAGTGTTGTGATGTGTCCAAGGGGGTTATTCTATCATTGTGCTTGCTTGCAAATGATCTTTTGCTAACTGGCAGAAGATAGCTTGTCAATTAGCGGATTAATGCTTGCAAGTTAGCTTTATATTTAAATATTGACGGTCTTAAATAAAGTAAAGACCCAACGGCGAAGGTTTCCTTTTTATTCCACCACCATGCTTGCGGAACTTGCGGAACTGGTGGAATAGGTGGAACAGGTGGAAACTCCCAAAGTGGATATGATGACTTTTTCGGAAGCTATTCTCTAAAAGTTATGACTTTTTTGGAATTAATTCCTTAAAAGTTATGACTTTTTCGGAAAAGTCGTGTCTTTTTACCGTATTTTTAACTTTTAGCTTGTCTATTTCAAAATAAAAATCCTTTTTTTATATTATATAATGTTTATTTTTAGGGGAAAAGATGGTAATTCCATTTTTTTTGTGTAATTTTGCATAATATAATAACAGGTATCAATATTTTAAGTCATAATTATGCATATATTATTGGTCGTAAATTCTTTGCTTCCGGCAATCAAATACGGGGGGACTGAACGTGTTGTGTGGTATTTAGGTTCTGAACTCGTGAAGAAGCGTCATAAGGTGACATTCCTTTGTAAAAAAGGGTCGTCTTGTGATTTTGCGAATTGTATATTTTTGGATGATAATAAATCTATAGAAGCTCAAATTCCAGATAGTGTTGATATTATACATTTCAATGATACTGCAATGAATTATTTGGGTGAAAAGCCATATATTGTTACATATCATGGTAATTATCTGAAGAATATTGATATGAATGCAGTTTTTGTATCTAAAAATCATGCTAATAGGAATGGGTCGGACAGTTATGTCTATAATGGATTAGACTGGAATGATTATGGCAAACTGAATATTTCAGAATCTCGTGATTATTATCATTTTTTAGGTAATGCAGCTTGGAGAGTGAAGAATGTACAGGGGGCGATAGATGTCGTTACCTCTCTTGACAATCAAAGACTGATGGTATTAGGTGGCAGAAGACTTAATTTTAAAATGGGTTTCAGGTTTACTTTGAGTCCCAGGGTGATATTCAAAGGAATGGTTGGAGGAAATGAGAAAATAAATTTTCTACAGCATAGTAAAGGTTTGGTCTTCCCGGTCAGATGGGATGAACCTTTTGGACTTGCGATTACTGAAAGTTTATATTGTGGAGCTCCTGTATTTGGCACTCCGTATGGGTCTCTTCCTGAACTTGTCCATGACGATGTCGGATTTCTTACTTCAAATAAGGCGGAAATGATATCCTATTTATCTGGAGAACATAAATTTAATCCTATTGTGTGTCATGAGTATGCAGGAGATATGTTCAATTCTAAGGTGATGTGTGACAATTATCTTCTAAAATATGAGAAGGTTATGAATGGAGAGAAATTGAATGTTGTTAAACCTCATGCAATGGAAATCGAATCTAAAAGCCGTGATAATTATTTGTTTTGATTTAGTATGACAAGAGTTCTGAGATTAATCATTTCATTTTCCCTTGTATTGCTGTATTGGACGGCGGTGGGAGTTGTGGCGCAATTCCCTTTTTGTGTGATTTATCTTCAGGATTACAGCCTTGCCGACTGGCTTTTGGTCTTGTGGCATGGGATGAGACTCGATATAAGCATTGCCGGCTATCTGACGATGCTGGCGGGACTGCTACTGACAATAGGAGTGTGGTGGAAAGGCCGGGGATGGCAGTGGATGTGGAACATATCCTTCGGCATCGTGTCGCTTGCCTCGTCATTGGCATACGTCAGCAATCTAGTGCTTTATGGCTATTGGCGCTTTCCGCTTGACAATACTCCGCTTCTCTATATCAAGACATCACCTGCGGACGCAATGGCAAGCATGACCACATGGCAGATGGTTTACGTGCCGTTGGTGATTATCGCAGTGGCAGTGGCGATGTTTATCCCAATGGCATATATCGCTATCTGGACTAATGGTAAGGGTAAGGCAAACGGAGATAAGCCGAGCTTAATGCAAAGTATAGTAAGCTCCATTGTCATGCTGCTGCTATCTGCTGCTCTCATCATACCCATAAGGGGTGGGGTGGATACTGGCACTAATCATACGGGAAGCGTGTATTTCTCATCCGACATACTGCTCAATCATGCTGCCGTCAATCCTCTGTTCTCATTTATGGAGGCAGCCACTCATCAGGAGAATATTGCCACTCGCTATCGCTATATGGAAGGAAAGGATGCTGACGGGATATTCCGACAGATGACATATACGTCTCTGCGTCCTGATGCCGAGAGAAAGGATTATAATGTTGTCTTGATATGTCTTGAGGGATTCTCGAAATATATCATGGAAGAGAAAGGACACGTTAAGGGTGTCACTCCCAATCTCGACAGACTCACTCGTGAGGGAATATATTTCTCGAATATCTATGCCAACTCCTTCCGCACCGACAGGGCTATGGTGGCGGTGATGAGCGCATTGCCCGCACAACCCACGATGAGCATTATGGATATGCCACGAATATCCACATCACTGCCTTCTATAGCCGGCTCGTTTGGCAAGAATGGATATGACACGCATTTCTATTATGGTGGTGATGCCAATTACAGTAATATGAAATCGTATCTTATGGGAACGGGATTCCAAAATGTGACCCACCAGTTTGACTTCGACAAGCGACTGCAGACGGGTAAGTGGGGAGTGGCTGATGGCCCAGTGTATGACCGTCTTCTTGCCGACATCAAGGCTTTCGACCCTAAAAAAAGATTTATGAAGGTGATGATGACAGGCAGTAGTCATGAGCCCTTCGACGTGCCCGACTATCACAAGATGAAGCAACCCGAACTCAATGCTTTCTCATATGCCGACTTCCACCTCGGGCGATTTATTGCGGAGCTTAAGAAGTTGCCGCAATGGAAGAACACGATGGTAGTGATTGTGCCCGACCATCTCGGTTGCTGGCCCCAGGAGATTGACAACTACAAACTGTGGAGATATGAGATACCGCTTATCATCGTGGGTGGTATGATAGAAGAGCCTCGAAAGGTGGAGACAATAGGTGGGCAGATAGACATCCCCGCTACGGTATTGGCAATGCTCGGACTGAAGCACGACGAGTTCCTATATTCCAAGGACTTGCTCGACGCAGATGCTCCACATTTTGCATTCTTCACATTCCCAGATGCTATGGGAATAGTGGATTCCACGGGATATACGATCTTCGACAATACTCAAAAGACAGTAGCAGTATCTTCAAACGACAAGTCGGTTGATGATAGGACAAAGAGAGCCAAGGCTTATCTGCAGAAGCTCTATGATTATCTCGGCGAAATAAACAAATAACACGTCAACATGTTAACTTGTTACCTTGTTAACTCGTTAATTTGTCAACTGATTATTCACCATTCGCGTCATGTATGACTGGATAATGGCTTTCACCTGACGCTCCATATTCTTTGCCACATTTGGCTCTTTCGTGAGGAGATTGTCCTTGAGCAGAAGGTCGGTGCGGAATCGGTAGAGAGCCTTGGCTTTCTGTCCGTCGAACTGCAGGAGCCAGTCGCCCTTGACGTATTGGTAGATGCCATTGAGATAGTTGACGGCCCATGTGTCCTCGTCCTTAGTGGTAAGCAAGTCGCAACCGAAAGCCACATACGGACGGTCATAACCTAAATACGACAGCACCGTCGGCATGATGTCTATCTGTTGGGCAATGGCATTGCGCATTCCCGGTTGCAAGTCACCACTTGGGTCGAAGAAGATGATTGGCGAACAGAATCCACCAAGGTCTGTCTGATAATACGCATGATCGCTGAGGTTGGTGTGGTCGCTCGTAATGACAAACAAGGTGTTTTTATACCATGGTTGGGTCTTTGCCTTATCGAAGAAACGACGGATGGCATTGTCGGTATATCTTATACACTTGTGTATTACAATTCCTTCCTCCTTATATATGTCCTTGTATTCCTCCGGCACCTTGTAGGGATGATGGGATGAGGCGGTAAAGACAGCCGACACAAACGGTTGCTTGAACTCCGACATCTTCGTGGCAAAGAACTGCAGGAAGGGTTCGTCCCATATCGCCCACATTCCGTCGAAGTCCTTGTCGCCATCAAATCTCTTGTCGGCATCATATTCTGTCCTTCCGAAATAGTCAATGAATCCAGTCTTGCGGGCAAAGGCCTGGAAACCCATCGAACCGTTCTCAGCCCCGTGGAAGAATGCCGAATAATATCCCTTGTTCTTGAGTTCGCCCGCAATCCCGCTCACGTCGTTCATCGACGCCGGAGTGAGGAAGAAGGGTTCGACAAACATAGGTATGCTCGACAGGATACTCGGCATACCGTCGATACTCTTCCTGCCGTTGCAATATGAGTAGAGGAATGTCTGGCTATGCTGCATCAGTGAATCCACAAAAGGTGTATATCCCTTATATTTTCCCCCGTCGAGCCATTTGTTATATCCTCCGATATACTCGCGACCGAAACTCTCCACAATCAGTATAACCACGTTTTTCTTTTGAGAATTAGGAATTAGGGATGAGGAATTAGGAATTAGGGATGAGGACGAGTTGGTGAGCGAAGGCGAAAAATTAGGCCTTTTTTCTGGCGAAAAGAGGGCATTCATCTCTTTCTCTGACATATAGTCGGGGATCTCAAATACTTTTTTCCCTATGGTGCGGATGAGCGAGAATGGAGTGTTGAGCACAATACCAGCCTCTTGTGGATGGACAACGTATTGATTGGCGTTGCTGATGGTAATCGGTCGCACGGCAGTGGTGGCTCCACCTCGCATACCGCAGATACATAGTGGAATAAAGATACCGAAGCAAAGGGTCTCAACGATGTAATATTTCATCAGCCTTTTGCCTCTTGGCATATCTGTCGTCCTCTTCTTAATCTTGAATCCACTACCGAAATAGCACTTCCACATTCCCCACATTATTATAATAAAGAGGAGAACGAGATACCAGTGGCGAAGGAACTCCACACCAATGATACTGCCGATATTGCCCTCGTTGCTGAACTCTGAGAATACGGTATTGGTTGTGCGTCTCATGGTGTATTTGAAATAAACACTGTCGGCAAGGTTGGTGGCTATGCACGCTCCATTCACAATCATATATACCCATTTTGCAGTCATCTGCCATCCTCCCGTTTCCTTGTAATGGAGCGGTATGAGCATCAACAGGGCATATAAGATATTAGTATATAGTATGGCAGACGTATCGAACATCCATGCTCCATGCATCATATCGGGCACAGAGCTCCATTGGAAGTCGGAGGCAAACAGTCCCCAGTTTTCCATCACGAAAGCCACACGGCATATTCCATAGGCTATATATAATATAATAAGGTTAAGAAAAAACCTCAAAGGTGTATATCCCATAATAACTCTTAACTCTTAATTCTTAACTTCCCAGCGCCACGTCGAGTATCATCATCAGTACAAAACCAATGGCAAAGCCGATGGTACTGATATTGCTGTGTTCACCAGTGCTTGCCTCGGGAATCAGTTCCTCTATCACTACATATAGCATAGAGCCAGCGGCAAAGGCAAGCATATAGGGCATGGCGGGAGTGAGCCACGATGTGAGCAGTATCACGAGAATGGCTCCGATAGGCTCAACAATGCCGCTAAGACTGCCTATGGCAAAGGAGCGCCAGCGTGAGTTGCCCTCTGCCTTCAGGGGCATCGACACAATAGCTCCCTCGGGGATGTTCTGTATAGCTATACCTACCGACATCGTCAAGGCTGCCATTGCCGTGATGCCCATATCGCCCGAGATAAAGCCCGAGAGAACCACACCAACAGCCATTCCCTCGGGAAGGTTGTGGATAGTGACGGCAAGCGAGAGCATCGTTGTGCGAGATAGTCCCGACTTCATTCCTTCCGGATGGTCGTCGCCTATATGAAGGTGAGGAGTGAAATGGTCGATGGCAAGCAAAAATCCGATACCAAGCAGGAATCCCACTGCCGACGGCATCACTCTCATCAAGCCCTCGGCATCTGCCGTGAAGTCAAGACTCGGTAGGAGCAGCGACCAAAACGAAGCTGCCACCATCACTCCCGAGGCAAAGCCAAGGAGTGATTTCTGTAATACCACATTCATCTCATGGCGCATGAAAAACACGAATGACGCGCCAATGACCGTACCAAGAAAAGGTACTATTAATCCTATTGCTATTCCGTCCATATATTCAAATTATGCTGCAAAATTAATAATTTTCTTGCATATATTATCCTTTTTGCAAACATTTAACACCATTCTCTTGTGAGATTTAAGAAAAAGAACTATTTTTGCACAGTAAAAAACAATATAACCCATATATAACAAATTATTAACATGGAAAAAAAGTACGGACACTTTGATGATGCCCATCGAGAGTATGTCATCACCGACCCCAAGACTCCTTGGCCTTGGATCAACTATCTCGGCAACGAGGATTTCTTTTCTTTGATTTCTAACACAGCTGGTGGATATAGCTTCTATAAGGATGCCAAGTTCCGTCGTATCACACGTTATCGTTATAATAATGTGCCGATGGACAATGACGGCCGCTATTTCTATATCAAGGATGGCGAGACGATATGGAGTCCGGGATGGAAACCGTGTCGCACTCCGCTGGACTCCTATGAGTGCCGCCATGGTATGGGATATACCCGCATCACGGGAGTGAAGAATGGTGTTGAGGCTTCGGCTCTTTTCTTTGTCCCCTTGAAGACTTGGGCTGAGGTGCAGAAACTCACATTGCGTAACACTACTGGCGAGACAAAGAGTCTGAAACTCTTCTCTTTCACTGAGTGGTGCCTATGGAATGCTGCCACGGATATGGAGAACTTCCAGCGTAACTTCTCTACTGGTGAGGTTGAGATTGAAGGCTCTACCATTTATCACAAGACGGAATATCGCGAGCGTCGCAATCATTATGCTTTCTACACAGTAAATGCTCCTATACAGGGATTCGATACTGATCGCGAGACTTTTGTAGGACTGTATAGCGAAAAGTCGGCTCCTGATGCTGTGGTCGAGGGCAAGCCTCGCAACAGTCATGCTCATGGATGGAGCCCCATCGCATCTCAGTATATCGAGGTTACTCTTGCCCCGGGCGAAAGCAAGGACTTTGTCTTCCTCCTGGGATATATCGAGAATGAGCAGGAAGATAAATTTGAGTCAAAGCAGGTAATCAACAAGACCAAGGCTCACGCCCTTATCGAGGCTTTCAACACGACAGCAAAGGCTGATACAGCTTTCGCCCAACTGAATGACTATTGGAACCGACTGCTCAGTATATATAGTGTGAAGAGCGGAAACGACAAGCTCGACCGTATGGTGAATATCTGGAACCAATACCAGTGTATGGTGACATTCAACTTCTCACGCTCGGCTTCGTTCTTCGAGAGTGGAGTGGGACGTGGTATGGGATTCCGCGACTCTAATCAGGACCTCGTCGGTTTTGTGCACCTCGTGCCCAGTCGTGCCCGTCAGCGCATCATCGACATCGCATCAACACAGTTCCCCGACGGTGGTTGCTATCATCAGTATCAGCCTCTCACCAAGCGTGGAAACAACGACATTGGCGGTGGATTCAACGACGACCCCTGCTGGCTCATCTTCGGTACTGCCGCTTATCTCAAGGAGACCGGTGATTTCTCGATACTTACCGAACCAGTGCCTTTCGACAACCAACCTGGAAGTGAAAAGACTCTCTTCGAACATCTCAAGATTTCAATGGAGCATGTCACCAATAATCTTGGTCCGCATGCACTTCCGCTCATCGGTCGTGCCGACTGGAACGACTGTCTCAACCTCAACTGCTTCTCGTGGGATCCCAATGAGAGCTTCCAGACTACAGAGAATAATAGCGAAGGTTCGAAGGCTGAGTCGCTCATGATTGCCGGACTCTTCGTCGTTACCGGTAAGGAATATGTCAAGCTTTGCCGCACTCTTGCAGCCCGTGGTGAGAATGCTGTTAAATATGGTATTGCCGACTTTAATGCTGAGGCCGATGCAATGGAGAAGGCTGTCAACAGTATGGATGAGGCTGTGCAGAAGCATGGTTGGGATGGCGAATGGTATCTGCGTGCCTACGACTTCTATGGCAACAAGATTGGTTCTAATGAGAACGAGGAAGGTAAGATATTCATCGAGAGTCAGGGATGGTGCACAATGGCTGGCATCGGACTCGACAAGGGTATGGTGGACAAGGCTATCGACTCGGTGGAGAAGATGATGGATTGTGAGCATGGTATTGTTCTAAATAATCCCGCTTATACCGTTTATCATGTAGAGATGGGCGAGATTTCATCTTATCCTGAGGGATATAAGGAGAATGCCGGTATTTTCTGCCACAACAACCCATGGGTAATCATCGGTATGACTGTTGCAGGACGTGGCAATGAGGCCTGGGAACATTACACCAAGATCCTGCCTTCGTACGTCGAGGAAAACCATCAGACTCTTCACAAGGTGGAGCCTTACGTCAACTGTCAGATGGTGGCTGGTAAAGATGCCTACAAACCGGGTGAGGGTAAGAACTCATGGCTCACTGGTACTGCCGCTTGGATGTGGCTCACTGTAAGCCAGTATATACTCGGTATCCAACCCGACTATGACGGACTTGCTATTCGTCCTTGTCTCCCCTCCACTGCCAAGGAATACACTGTCAACCGTCGTTTCCGCGATGCGGAATATGTTATCACCGTGAAGAATCCTGATGGCAAGCAGACTGGTCTGTCATCACTTACCATAGATGGTAAACCAGTGGCTGGTGACGTGATTCCTTATGCTCCAGGTAAGCACGAAGTAGTGGCAACACTCTAAGATAATTCATTTCAAAACCAACAAAAAGAATCCCCACATTTATCGAGAATGTGGGGATTCTTTTTATGTAATTATTAGTCAAGAAAGCAAATATTCTGGTCAATAAAGCAAAAATAAGTCAATGGAGATATTTCTTTCAATAAAGGAGTTTTTTTTCAAGAAACAATTATGATAATTAAATAGAAATGCTTAACTTTGCAAAGTGATAATACAAGACCAATTAAACAATGTTCATATATTTGACTTGTCATATGAATGAATTCTATGACAAATAATAATCCCGCAACGATCGTTATGATTGTTGCGGGATATATTATTATGAATTAACTCGTCAACTTGTTAACTTGTCAACTCAATCAAAAATCCATCTTGTCGAGCGAGTCGTTGAAGTCCTTCGGCTCATGTGGCTCGTGGATTTCCTCCTGCTCTGGACGAGGACGACGCTCGCCACGCTCAGGACGTGGACGACGCTCGCCTCTTTCGGGACGTGGACGACGCTCACCGCGCTCGGGACGCTCGCCACGTGGACGACGCTCGGGACGCTCCTGATAGTCGGCAGGCTTCTCGATAAGTACGCGATGAGAGAGCTTGTACTTGCCAGTCTTCGGGTCAATCTCAAGCAACTTCACCTTTATCTTGTCGCCTTCCTTAATTCCGGCTTCTTCTACAGTCTCAAGACGCTTCCAGTCAATCTCGCTGATGTGGAGCAGACCGTCCTTGCCAGGGAGAATCTCAACGAAGCATCCATAAGGCATGATAGAACGTACTGTTCCGTCATATACCTCACCAACCTCGGGGATGGCAACGATAGCCTTGATCTTGCCGAGAGCAGCGTCGATGCTATCCTTGTTGGGAGCGCTCACCTGTACCTTGCCCACACCGTCAATCTCGTCGATGGTGATGGTGGCACCAGTGTCCTCCTGCATCTGCTGGATAATCTTTCCACCCGGACCGATAACGGCACCGATGAACTCCTTAGGTATCTCGATCTGTACGATACGTGGAACCTGAGGCTTCATCTCGGCACGAGGCTCGGCAATAGTGTCGGTGATGCAGTTGAGGATGTGCTCGCGACCAGCCTTTGCCTGCATAAGAGCCTTCTCGAGAATCTCGAATGACAGACCGTCGCACTTGATATCCATCTGGGTGGCTGTCAGACCGTCGCGTGTACCGGTGGTCTTGAAGTCCATATCACCCAGGTGGTCCTCGTCGCCAAGGATATCGCTAAGTACTGCATACTTCTCCTCGCCTGGATTCTTGATAAGTCCCATGGCAATACCGCTCACAGGCTTCTTCATAGGAACACCGGCATCCATAAGAGCAAGAGTTCCGGCACATACGGTAGCCATTGACGAAGAACCGTTAGACTCGAGAATCTGGCTTACGAGACGTACTGTGTAGGGGAAGTCCTCAGGAATCTGACCCTTCAGACCGCGCCATGCCAAGTGACCGTGACCAATCTCGCGACGGCCTACACCACGCTGAGCCTTGGCCTCACCTGTACAGAACGGGGGGAAGTTATAGTGGAGGAGGAAGCGCATGTAACTCTTGTCGAGTACATCGTCAACCATCTTCTCGTCGAGCTTGGTACCGAGGGTACAAGTGGTGAGAGACTGTGTCTCGCCACGGGTGAAGATAGAACTTCCGTGAGGCATTGGCAGAGGACTAACCTCGCACCAGATAGGACGAATCTCATCAGTCTTACGACCGTCAAGACGAATGCCCTCGTCGAGGATACAACGACGCATGGCATCGCGCATGACATCGTGATAATAGCGATCCATCATGGCAGCCTTCTCCTCAAGCTCATCCTCTGTGAGATCTGCATGGGCTGCATTGTATGCCTCCTTGAATTCGGTGAGGATATTGTCGAAAGCCTCCTGACGAGCCTGCTTCTCAAGAGCCTGCTTGGTCACGTCGTATGCCTTCTGATAGAGTTCCTTGTTCATCTGCTCACGGAGCTCCTCGTCGTTGACCTCGTGGTCGTACTCGCGCTTGACATCCTTGCCAAGTTCCTTAGAGAGCTCTACCTGCATCTCGCACATGGGCTTGATAGCGTCCATGGCGGCCTTCAATGCGCCAATCATGTCCTGCTCGCTCACTTCCTTCATCTCGCCTTCCACCATCATGATGTTATCGGCAGATGCACCAACCATGATGTCCATGTCGGCATCCTTCATCTGGTCGAAAGTGGGGTTGATAACGTATTCGCCGTTTATACGGGCTACGCGAACTTCACTGATTGGACATTCAAAGGGAATGTCGGAGCAAGCCAATGCTGTTGATGCTGCAAATCCGGCAAGAGCGTCGGGCTGGTCAACACCATCGGCAGAGAAAAGCATTACATTTACATACACCTCCGCATGGTAGTTGGAGGGGAACAACGGGCGGAGAACACGGTCAACAAGGCGAGATGTCAGAATCTCGTTGTCGCTGGCTTTGCCTTCGCGCTTGGTGAAACCGCCGGGGAAGCGGCCTGCTGCTGCATACTGCTCTCTGTAGTCAACCTGCAGAGGCATGAAATCTGTTCCGGGAACTGCATCTTTTGCGGCACAAACGGTGGCCAAAAGAACGGTGTTGCCCATACGGAGCATACATGAACCGTCGCACTGTTTTGCCACTTTCCCGGTCTCGATGCTGATGGTTCTTCCATCAGGCAACGATACTGTTTTCGTAATTACGTTCATCTAAAATTTTGTTTGTTTACATCAAAAATCGGGCAAAGTTACTCATAATTATACAAATGAACGAGAAAAATACCAAATATCTGCTGATATTTTCATTTTTTTATGATTTTATTTTGTATTTCGACTAACTTGCACTAACTTTGCAGCCAAAATCGGAAAATTGAAAGATTGAAATATTATATGAAGAAAATGTTTTCGGCAGCCGCCTTGGTGATGGCTGCGTTCGCCTTTGTGGCATGTAGCGAGAAAAAGTTCCACGTGGAAGGTAGCATTGAGAATGCCAAGGACTCTCTGCTCTATTTCGAGAATATCAGTCTTGAGGGACCTGTGGTAGTGGATTCAGTGAAACTTGATGCTGACGGACAGTTTGACTTTAGTGACAAATGTCCCGAGGCTCCCGAGTTCTATCGCCTGCGTATAGCTGGACAGATTATTAATATCTCCATCGACTCTACCGAGACTGTTTCGGTGAAGGCGAAGATGCCTGAAATGGCAGCCAATTATGAGGTGAGCGGTTCGGAGGAGTGCTCTAAGATTCGTACCCTTGCGCTCAAGCAGATTGCTTTGCAGAATACTGTCATTAACCTGGAGAAGAAAACTTCTCTTGGTAGCGATGTTATTGCCGACAGTATTACCAAGATGATTGATGCCTACAAGAATGACGTCAAGGCCAATTATATCTTCAAGGAGCCAAAGGCTGCGTCCTCGTATTTCGCTCTCTTCCAGGCTATTGGTCCTTATCTGATATTCAACCCCCGCAATAATCGCGAAGACATAAAGGTGTTTGCCGCTGTGGCTACAAGTTGGGATTCATTCTATCCAGGTGCTCTGCGTGGACAGAACCTTCATAACATCGCCATCGAGGGAATGAAGACCGCCCGTATTGTGGCGGCCGACCAGAAGTCTATGCAGATTGATGCCAGCAAGGTCTCGGAGTCGGGAATTATAGACATCAAACTTGTTGATAACAAGGGTAATGTCCGCTCGCTCACCGAGTTGAAGGGTAAGGTTGTATTGTTAGATTTCCACCTCTTCGCCCTTGAGGACTCGCCCAAGCGTATTCTCATGTTGCGCGAGTTATATAATAAGTATCATGCGCAAGGACTGGAGATTTATCAGGTGTCGCTCGATCCAGATGAGCATTTCTGGAAGCAGCAGACTGCAGCATTGCCATGGATAAGCGTGAGGGATGGCAATGGTACCGCCTCGCAGTATGTCAACCTATACAATGTGCAGGCTGTTCCCGACTTCTTCCTCATCGACAAGAGCAACACTCTCGTCAACCGCTCTGCACAGATAAAGGACGTGGATGCTGCCATCGCAGCTCTGCTCTGATTAAGTATAATTTTAGGCGCGGAAAACACGGATTAACACTGAAAATCCCATATTAGGGGTGCTTCTTATGTAATTAAAACAGTGTAATCCGTGTTTTCCGTGCCTAAACAATAAGTCGTATTCAAATAAAACCGACTTTTTGAACATATTCAATTTATATGTGAATAGCAATATTCCAGATAAAAGCAGTACCTTTGCAGCCGAATTTAGACGTTAGCAAAGAATGAAGAAATTACTGTTCACTTTTTCCTTGCTCCTGACTATGTCATCAGCAAGTGCCCAAAAGGTAATGTCGCTCAAGGAATGTTTGACTGTTGGTATCGAGAATAACCTCTCGCTTAAATCCAGTCGCAACCAGGTGACAAAGGGCAAGCACAACATCAGTGAGAACCGTGCAAGGTTGTTGCCGCAGATTAATTTCGCGGCAGGATTTAACGACAACTTCACCCCGCCCGTGTCTGTCACCGACGGTACGGCATATGGTAAGCAGTACAACGTGACCAAGACCTTGCAGTATAACTCGTCGGCAAGTCTGCAGTTGCAGATGCCTCTCTACAGTCAGACGGCTCTTACTGCCGTGGAAATATCCAAGACTCTCGACAACATTAATCAACTCTCTTATGAAAAGGCGCGCGAGGACATCATCATGCAGATAGCAAAGCTTTACTATCTCATCCAGAACACTACTGAGCAGATCACCATCATCAGCGACAACCTCAAGAGATTTGAGGAACTGAAAAATTTCGCACAGGCTTTCTATGATAATCAGATGGCTCTCGGTGTTGACCTTAAGCGTATCAATGTCAGAATAGAGAGTACCGACGTGTCGCTTGCCAATGCCAAGGCAATGCTTCGCGAACAATATAATATGCTTAAGTATGCCATGGATTATCCCGCTGACGAGGATATCCAGGTGGAAGTGAAACGTGTGGATGACATCGAGATGGCATCACAAACGGGTCTTAACACTAATCTATATGAATTGCAGCTTATGCGCACTCAGGAGAAACTCTCGCAACAGCAGGTGAAACTGGCCAAGGATGCCTATCTGCCAACTCTTGCCCTTACCGGCAACTTCACCTTCACAGCTTATACTGATAAGTTTAAGAACTGGTTCCACTCGGGTGAGAGCAATCATTGGTATGACTCCAATGGTCTCGGTATTTCGCTTCGTGTTCCTGTTTTCGACGGATTTGAGAAGCGTTCAAAGATACGCAAGGCAAAGATTGATGCCGACAATGCGCGCATTGCATACGAGAACACTCTGAAGAACTTGCAGACGCAATATTCAAATGCCATCAACGACCAGTTGAATAACGAGCGCAACTATCGTAAGCAGCGCGACAACTATCGTCTTGCCGAAGATATATATAAGGTGACGATGGACCGCTATCGCGAGGGTGTTACCTCGATGGTGGAAGTGCTGCAGGATGAGATGAGTATGTCGGAGGCACAGAACAACTACCTCACCGCCCATTATAACTACGAGGTGTCAAATCTCTCAGTGCTAAAATTAACAGGGAATCTTAATTCCCTATTGGGGAAATAAGAATTAGAAAAGCTGTCCGCTGTAGGGTCTTAATTTATGTAAGACCGCCTATCCGCAGGCATTCTCGGTAACGGTCTTACACGAGGTAAGACCCTACAAGCGGCAGATTCCACGATTGATAACGTTGAAGCGAAATTTAAATAGAAAATAATAATACGACAATGGAAAATAAGGAAAATATGGCTGTAGAGAGCCAGGAAACAAAAGTGTCTGAAAGCCACGAGAAGACAGCAGAACAGTTGAAGAAGCAGAAGGTGCGCCAGATGATTGTAAGTCTCATCGGTCTTGCACTCATTGCATGGGGAGTGTTTGAGGTGGTATGTATGTTCATCGACTACAGGTCGAATGAGACGAGCAACGATGCCCAGGTGGAGCAGTATCTCTCGCCTGTAAATCTCCGTGCATCGGGATATATCAAGAAGATATGCTTCCAGGAGCATCAGAACGTAAAGAAGGGTGACACCTTGCTTATCCTCGACGATCGTGAATACCGCATCCGAGTGATGGAGGCTGAGGCTGCATTGAAGGATGCTCAGGCTGGAGCCAATGTTATTGACGCCACTCTCAACACCACCGAGACTACTGCTTCGGTGTATGACGCGTCAATATCCGAGATTGAAATCCGTCTGCAGAAACTTGCTAAGGATGTGGAGCGCTATCGTAATCTTGTGGCACGCGATGCAGCCACTCCAATACAGCTCGAACAGTATGAAACCGAATATAAGGCTACCAAGAAGAAGCTCGACGCTACTCTCAAGCAGAAGAAGGCTGCTCTCTCAGGAGTAAATGAGGTGCAGACTCGCAAGGGCAATACTGCCGCTGCCATTGAGCGTGCCACTGCCGCATTGGAGATGGCAAAGCTCAACCTCTCTTATTGTGTTGTTGTAGCTCCTTGCGACGGTAAGTTGGGACGCCGTTCTCTCGAAGAGGGACAGATGGTGAATGCAGGACAGACCATCACTTATATTATCCCCGAGACACAGAAATGGGTGATCGCCAACTACAAGGAGACTCAGGTGGAGAATCTCTTCATCGGTCAGACTGTCCGTATGACTGTTGACGCCATCAGCGACAAGGAATTCACTGGCAAGGTGACTGCCATATCTGGTGCTACCGGTTCGAAGTTCTCTCTCACTCCCACCGACAACTCTGCCGGTAACTTTGTCAAGATTCAGCAGCGCGTACCTGTACGCATCGACTTCACCAACCTCAGTAAGGAGGACAACGACCGACTTGCTGCCGGTATGATGGTGATTGTGAAGGCAGAAATGAAATAGAATTAAAACAAGTTTGTTGTGAATAAGAATTTTCCGTTCTACGATTGGGTGCCTAAGCCATTGGGAATCATCTTTCTGATATTCCTTTTCATACCTATAATGACAGTCGGTGGAGTCTATTCCGCCAACAGCAGTGAGATGGTTGGTGGCTTGGGCATCATTTCGGAACATATATCCTTTGTGGGCTTTGCCACGTCGGTGGGAATGGCGGCTTTTTCGCCATTCTTCTACGACCTCGTGTGCATTCGTCGTGAGAAGATAATGCTCATGTGGGGTTTCGGCATATTGATGGTGCTGAGTTTCGTATGTGCCCGTACCGATAGTGTGTATGTCCTTGCCCTGTGCTCGCTCGTAATGGGATTTGTGCGTCAGGCTCTGCTGATGTGCAACCTGTTTACGCTCATCACTTACGGATTCCACATCGAGGCTACACACAATCTAACACCCGGAAATGAACCGACTACGGAAGAGGGTTGGGACAAACTCGACTACGAGAAGACGGCGTCAATGCCTATCATCTACTACTTCTTCATGATATTAGGACAGATAGGAACATGGCTCACGGCATGGTTTGCCTACAATTATGAGTGGCAGTATGTATATTATGTCATGATAGCCGTATTGGGTATGGCGATTATTATTGTATGGTTCACAATGCCGTATAATCCATTCCCCAACAACCGTATTCCCATCAACTTCTCCAAGTTTGGTGATTTCACGGTGTTCTCCATTGCCTGCCTCTCCTTTATATATATAATGGTATATGGCAAGGTGCTCGACTGGTATGACGATCAGCGAATACAGTTGGCTACGTTGATATGTATTGTGTCAGTGCTTCTGTTCATCTTCCTCGAAAGGACCCGTCGTTCGGCCTATTTCCTCATCACGGCATTGAAGTCGCGCAGCATCCAGGGCGGTATTCTTCTCTTCCTCGGACTCATGATATTCAACTCCAGTGCAATGTTCGTCAATGTGTTTATGAGTGTGGGTATGAAGATGGACAACCTTCAGATTGCCGAGGTGGGCAACTGGGTGCTCGTGGGATATTTTGCCGGACTTGTGATGGCAATCGTCAGCAGCTCCAAGAAGATTCACTTCAAGTGGCTCTTCTTCTGGGGATTTATCTTCATCGGACTCTCTGCTGTATATATGTATTTCGAGGTACAGACAGCGGGAATGATGGAGCGCATGAAGTGGCCTATTATTATCCGTGCCACTGGAATGATGCTTCTCTATGCATGTACCGCCGTTTATGCCAACCAGCGTATGCCATATAAGTTGATGTCAACATGGGTGTGCATCATGCTCACAGTGCGTATGATCATCGGTCCGGGTATTGGAAGCGCGTTGTATAGCAATGTCTTGCAACATCGCCAGCAGTATTATATCACTCGTTATGCCCAGGACTTCGACCGTATGGATGATGAGACGGCAAAGACCTACGACATGACTGTGCGCGGAATGAAGGCTCAGGGAAAGAGCGATGCCGAGGCGCAGCAGATGGCTGCATTGCAGTTGAAGGGCAAGGTGACGGTTCAGGCCACTCTCACCACTATCAAGGAGATGGCAGGTTGGACATTCTACGGATGTATCATCTGTGCTGGAATTGTTCTCTTTGTTCCTTGGCCCAAGCGAAAATTACAGGATTGGGAGCGCATTCCAAGGGAAGTGAAGTTCCGATTTAGGTGATTTTTATGCTCAAAATGCACAAAAAAGCGAAAAATAGTGCGGTAATTGCGAAAAATGTTGTATCTTCGCAGCGTTTTTCGTATATTACCCACGTAATGGAAACAGAATCTGTACGGTTGAATGTGCTTGAAGACGCACTCGACGGACGTCTTGATATATGCAGTTCGGAAGGCTCGCTAACGGTCTTTCCCAAGTCTCTGCTATCTTCTTATCTCGTAGATTATATCGGAATAATCGTCTGTATTGACGGTTTCTTCTCCTTTGAGGTAAATGAAGAACCGGGGAGCGTAAAGGCGGGTGAAACTCTATTCCTTACTGAGAATGTGCGTCTGCAAATCAAGGTGGCATCGGATAATCTAAGATACTATCTGCTTTTCTATCGCATAGGCCCGATACGCGATATCTTGGGAAATACGGTGATGATGATGCGCCTTTATTCCACACTCAACCCTCGTCCGTTTAGTATTCTTGCCACGGGTGAGGAATATGCCATTGCCGATTATGTGCAGTTATTGCCTTGTTCAAGTTATGGGGAATCAACAATGTTCGACGGGCATGAGCGCAAACTTCTCATGCTCAGTCTCACCTATCGTCTCTGTTCGATATTCAATCGCAAGGTCGTGCAGGGTGGCGAGGCATCCGGGCATAAGATTGACATCTTCGTCAGACTCATAACCCTCATCAGCGAGCATTATCAGAAAGAGCGCAGTGTCTCGTTCTATGCCGACCGCCTGTGTCTTTCTCCCAAATATCTCTCATCAATGGTGAAGAGCATTTGCGGCTATACAGTCCAGGACCTTGTCTTCAAGGCAATCATCCGTCGTGCCATTTTCCTCATGACGAGCACGAGCAAGACCATATTGGAAATCTCCGACGAACTCCATTTCCCCAATGCTTCTGCCTTTGGCACCTTCTTTAAGAAGCAAACAGGCCTCTCGCCCAAGCACTATCGTTTGTCAGAGAACAAGGAGGGGGAATAAGTGTCACTATATGTATTTTACTTTAAATCAATAAGTAATGGAACAAAGCATCAAGCCACAGCGCATTAACGTTGTTGATAGCCTTCGCGGATTTGCCGTTGTGGGCATCATTATAATTCATTTCCTCGAACATCTGAATTTCTATTCCTTCCCCGAACCAACGGCTTTCGACCAGGGACTGTGGGATACAGTGTTCTATATTGGTGCGAGCAAGATGTATGCCATCTTTGCATTGCTGTTCGGACTGAGCTGCTATATCCAGCACTATAATGCAGAGAAACGTGGCGAGGACTTCCGCTTGCGCTTTGCATGGCGAATGTTGTTGCTTTTTGGATGGGGAATGCTCGACTTGGTGTTTTTCAATGGCGACATACTATGCACCTACGCAGTTCTCGGACTGTTCTTGATTCCTCTTGTTAAGGCTCCAGATAAGGTGCTGATTGTGGTGGCAGCCATATTGTTCCTCCAACCTATCGAAGTATATTACATCGTTAAGGGATTGCTTAATCCAGATGCTATGCCAATGGATCTTGGCTATGGTCATTTGTGGAATGTGTGCTACGATGCGTGCGCCAACGGCTCTTTCCTCGATGTGGCAAAGGCGAACTTGATAACGGGACTGCCCATTAACTTCGGTTGGGCGATAGAGCATGGTCGCCTCACTCAGACTCTTATGCTCTTTGTCGTAGGTATGCTGTTGGGACGAAAGCGTCTCTTTATCAACGAGGCAGGCAATCTCGATTTTTGGAAGAAGGCGATGGTGGTTTCTCTGGTGGTGTTTGCCGTAACCCAGGTGCTGCTACTCACCATATCTATTGACGAGTTGCCAGTTTGCATTGGTACGAGTCTTGAAATCCAACTCACTGCTTGGCGCAACTTCGCTATGATGACATTCTATGTAGGTGGCATCACATTGCTATATTACACCACACATGCGCGTAAAGCCATCTCGCGCCTTGAGTGCATTGGCAAGATGAGTCTTACCGACTATCTCCTGCAGAGCATCATAGGTGGATTCATCTTCTACAACTGGGGACTTGGTCTCTATACAGTCAGTCATCATCGAATGAGTTTTGTGCTTGGCATCTTGTTCTGCATCTGCCTCTACTACTTCTGCCGTTTCTGGACGAGCCGTTTCCGCAGAGGCCCGTTAGAGGAACTGTGGGCAAGGGCTACGCATATAAAGATAAGGCATTAATCAGATGACTGTATGGATTTTCCTATTGTATTATAGGGAAAAACCCTTGTATGATTAACAGAAACCCATTACCTTTGCACAAAAATATAAAAGGTAATTGATATGGAAAGAAAATTATTTATCATTATGCTGCTCTCTTTGATGGCAATGGGAGCAATTGACTCTAAGGCTCAGGATTTTAGACATAAGCATGAGCCAAGGGAACAAAGAATGTTCTGTCTCAGCGACGAGAAGTTCACCATATTATATAATAAGGTGAAGAACACCAGTTTCGATGCCCCCAAGATGGACCTCATAGAAGTTGCCAGTCTCGGAGCGTTTTATTCCTGCGAGCAGTGTGCGTCGATTATGAGCATATTCTCCTTTGGCGACAAGAAACTTGCCGCTCTCAGACTGATGGCTCCACGTATTATCGACCCTCATCGTGCCTATCTGATATACGAAAAACTCACATTCCAGAGCGAGAAGGACGAGGCAGCCAGGATTATCGGCGGATGCGGGAAACATAGATAATACATACCCTTTGAACTTACAAGTTTTTCTTGTTGGTTAAGATATATCAGTTGTTCGGACATTCCGAACAACTGATAAGAAATCCTTATAAGTTCAAACTCATTTTTCAACTAACCAATATCCAGTCTTGTCGCTACCTATTCTTTTTAGCTTGCCAATACTTTTCAGATATGCGATTTCACGTTTAATAGTAGCTTTAGATAATCCCATTTTTTCACACAAACGTTCCTTGCTTAATGTCTTGTCTTCATCGAACATTTGCAGTATCATGTTCTGCCTATCTGTTAGTTTTACAGGGTCATTTACAGGGTCATTTACAGGGTCATTCTCAAAATAGAGTGTCAGTTTCACCTGCATCAGTTCAGGCTGTTCCACCAATTCAGGCCTTATCCAATGCTTTTCGTTCCATGCGTTCAAGATAAGAGGAAAACCTGAACCGAGGTTCTCTCCATAGCCAATCATGCGGAACATATTCTGCATCCTTTGGTTACGGGCTTTTGATTCACCTCCTTGATATATCTGCTCTATCGGGAGTTTGAGCAAACCGGGATTGGTGAGAACGATGCGGTCATCATATTTCTCAATTCTCAGGATACCATTGAGCATCAGGTCAGCGTGGATAATCATGTTCGTAACAGCTTCTCTCACAGCCTTATGTTGCAAAGTGTCATCCTTACGTATTACTCCCTCCATTCGGAATGGTCGGGGCAGGTCAATCGTTAACTTCGACAGTACCATCCGCACAAAGTTATATAGGTTGTTCTCCCACCTGCCGTCGTAAGTAAGGCGGTCACTATACCGCTGTTCACCGATAAGATGTGACTTGTCGATATAGTCCATCCGCAGATTGTCAAATCTGTCACGAATGGGCAATCCCTTGCCAAACATCATTAATCCTGCCATTGTGAGACCTTCTATTCTTTCTTTCCTGTCAAAGGCATATCCGCCTAATTGCATCAAAAACTCTTTATGGTCAAGGTCATTCCATACGTGGTCGGGATTGTCCGTCTTGAACATGATGCGGTAACTCTCCAATGTTGGAATATCAATGTCGTCCATCGTATAATATTCCAATATCATCCTGTCATTACCTGCCTCATTGGCATCACGGAGCATCATCTTCAACTCCTGTTCGGTGCAATGATAGTCACCTTCATGGTTGCGTTTGAATGTGCCTCTCGACAGATTGTTGTTGAGATAAACAGGGCGTACAGAGGATTCCGCACGCGGCACATTGACAACAACAACGCTCTTGCCTTCAACATCCACGACCTGCACATCCTCATCACGGAGCAGGTTTACATTGACTTTCTCCATTTATGATTTGATAGAGATACTTTCCCTGTCTTTGATTATATCAGCGAAGTTGTCTATCGACCACTTTATCATGGGACGACAGGCATCCATGAAGGAGTGGGCGCGGGGAGTGATGGTATAATCTGTGCGAGGAGGAACCTCAGCATAGACTGTGCGCACGACGAAACCGTCGGTTTCGAGATTCCTTAGTGTTGTTGTCAATACCTTTTGGGATATGTCGGGAATAGCCTTGCGCAGTTCAGAGAAACGCATGGGTGCAGGATGGATGAGCAACTCATGCATCACTAAAAGCGACCACTTGTCACCCACTCTTGCCAGAATATTGCGCACTGGACAATTGGGGAATAATGTCTCGCTCATAATTATATTATTTTCTTTTTCCATATATATGAAAACGAGGAAGACAATGGTTTTATTGTCTCCCTCGTTCTCTTTTTTGCCAATTCTTATTCTTCCACTACTCCGTCGGTCATAGTATATTGTTCCAATGAGCCAGCCTTACCCTGAATGCAAATATATACCAAAGGAACGTTTCCCGTACACTTAGTGTTGCGGCTTACTTCGGGAGCCACTCTTACGATGCTACCCGATGCCACGGGCTCTTCCTTGCCGTCAAGAATGAACACGCCCTCACCGCTCAACACCACATACACCTCCTCATTCTGCTTGTGATGATGGAAGAACGGGACACTCTGTCCGGGTGCGAGTGTGCCGAATGACAACTCCACGGATGTAGTACCCAAAATATCCTTTACGAATGCCTTGCCTTCGAATGAGGCGAGGTCTCCCACGGTGGCCACGCTGTAGCCATCAGTTGATTTCACTAATTCTGCCTTGTTCATAATATTACTTCTATTGTTGATTTGATGCTGCAAAGTTACATCTTTTTCCATATTCCTGCAAGAAGGCACATCCGAGGAAGTAAGTAACCTTAAAGAAACCATTGCTGATTATCAGTGGCTTACAGAATGAATATTTATGCTTTTTTATATGCTATATTTTTCATTTCTTACATATACTATTAAGATAATCAAGCAGTCCGATGCCCTTTGGTGTTAACAGGTACTTTTGGCGTGGATGCCGTGGCGATTTTGGGTAGAGCATGCGTACGTAGCCTTGTGTTAGGGCAGGAGTGAGATATTGATTCAGGAAGTTGTCCCTACCTTTTAAACCAATACTTTCCATCATTGCCTTAACCGACATTTCCTTGTCACCAATAATTTTTATCAAATTCTTTATATTCACATTGTCCGTATGGAACGTGTCCTCAACTTGTCCTGTACTTGTCCTGTACTTGTCCTGTGCTTGTTCGGGAGCTTGTTCGGGTGCTTTTATGTGAAGATATCTGTTGCGCAAGTCCCACCTCTCTCCCAATAATAGATTGCGGAAGAAACGTTCCAAATAAACAGGAGTATAATCAATCCCTTTAACTGCATTCTTGTAATTGGCTCTCACAAGTGCATTGCGAAAATACCATGAATGATTGGCGAATCAATAAATCAGGGATGCGCAGTTCTAAGATTTGTCTGCAACTGAGCCACACTACTTGCCCCGATGAGTACGGATGTTACTCCTCGCGTGTCGAGAATCCACTTGAGAGCCTTCTCGGCAAGAGTCATGCCCGAGGCTTGCGCCTCTGAGTTCCACTGGCGCAGTTGGACGAGGAGCTCCTCGGTGAGCATCGACTTCTTGAGGAATTTTTCCTTCGACATTCGGCTGTCCTCGGGAATACCATTGAGGTAGCGGTCGGTGAGCAGGCCTTGGGCAAGAGGCGAGAATGATATGAAGCCCACGCCACTCTCATTGCAGAGGTCGATGATGCCATCGTCGAGCGGTTCGCGGTCGAGCATGTTCAGTCGTCCCTGATATATAAGAAGAGGTGTATCGCGTGCGGCAAGATAGTCGATGGCGAATCGTGTGGCTTCGAGAGGCCAGCGCGAGATGCCTAGGTAGAGAGCCTTGCCCTGCCTTACTATATCCACCATCGCCTGAAGCGTTTCCTCAAGTGGAGTCTCAGGGTCGTATCGGTGACTGTAGAAGAGGTCAACATACTCAAGGTTCATGCGCTTGAGGCTCTGGTCGAGACTTGCCATGAGATACTTACGCGAGCCCCAGTTGCCGTAGGGACCGGGCCACATGTCATATCCTGCCTTGGTGCTGATGAACATTTCGTCGCGATAGGCTTGGAAATCATCCTTCATCAACTTGCCGAATGTCTCCTCCGCACTGCCGTAGGGAGGACCGTAGTTGTTGGCAAGGTCGAAATGAGTCACTCCATGGTCGAAGGCATAGCGCATGATGTCGCGACTGCGCTGCAAGGGATCTACAGCCCCGAAGTTATGCCAAAAACCGAGGCTCACCTCTGGCAACATCACTCCACTCCGTCCGCATCGCCTGTACTGCATTCCATTGTCGTATCGACTACAGTCTGCTTTATATATTTCCTCTGTCATAATTGAAAGTTATTAAAATTCGTCGCAAATATAGCAATAAATACTATAACAAACAAGTTTATTCTCAAAAATTAAGGATAAATGTCATATTTTGATGTGTTTAATAGAATATTATGATTAATTTTGAGCCGATTTGTGTCATATAACCTAAAGGCACGGAGCGTCAGAGATTTCCTCTGCACTCCGTGCCCTTTTTAATACTTTAATTCTTTAATTTCCGAAGGACTTTAATTCTTTAATTTTTTAATTCTTTAATTTCCGAAGGACTTTAATTTCCGAAGGGCTTTAATTTCGCGTAGCGATCTACGCTGCGCAGCTCACGCCCAAAGCGGTCCCGACCGCTGCCAATATTGCTGAGGCAAGATTCCACAGAAACTTAATAAGCCTCGATTTGTTCTCCTTAGTCATAGTCTTTTTTTTAATTAGGAATTAGGAATTAGGAATTAGGAATTAGGAATTAGGAATTGCTGCGCAAACCGAATGCAGAGCCGAGCTTGCTCGAGCTATGCTGAGGTGAAGCCAGCAATCGACGAAGTCAATTGCTGCGCAAACCGAATGCAGCCATTCTTAATTTTTTAATCCTTTAATTTTTTAATCTTTTAATTTTTTATTAGGCACGGAAAACACGGATTAACACGGATTTTTTCATTGCGTATTCCGCCGATGATTTCCGCCGATGATTTCCGCCGATGATTTCCGCCGCTGTAGGGTCTTACCTTGTGT
>OBLI01000897.1_pt1 | contig 30784 bp, 25 predicted proteins | sample 1519701 | NCBI WGS metagenome assembly OBLI01 (sample SAMEA3663005, study PRJEB22513) | pig gut metagenome | biome: pig gut; feature: pig-associated habitat; material: faeces | place: France | collected 2012 | reverse complement strand
GATAACCATACAGCCTGCATCTCATACCGAGGGTTGAGTCGATTACAGATGAGAGCTTGGAATCAAATTGCTCCATTATTGGAAAAATACCTCCAAAAGGAGAGAGTTTCTCAGATTTTATTGCTACCTTTGCCATGTCTGTCGGGTTTGATACATATTTTGATTTGCAACACTAAGATAGGTGAAAAATCTGACATGGCAAAATCCTGAGCAACTTTTTGTTGCTCAGGTACTTATAAATAAAGTTAAATCAAAGTGTTGCGGAATTAAGGGCTTATTTTACTTTGTCATTAATTCTGTATCGGAATTAAGAACAATACATGCAATTTTGTTGATAATGAAATCTAGAATTATCATATTGTTTGGAGTTTTCTCTCTGTTAGTAACAATAATTATATACGTCTTATTCTTTTACGATGTTACTATATCAGATCGTACTTCCGATTGGGGAGCATTTGGAAGTTATATTGGTATTGGAATCAGTGTACTATCTGTAACACTCATTTATATTACTTATAATGAACAGCGTCATTCAAATGAGATAGAAAGATTTGAACTGCATCTTAAAACGATGCTTGGGACTTTTTCTGAGCTGATTGAAAAGAAAAGTGCCTCATTGGATCGGCATTATCAACTTTTATCAGTTCACTTCTTAGTTCCATTCTATGACATTTCAAATTACGACAAACAAAAAACGGAGAACGTATGTTCATGCTACTTTTCAAATATAGTGAATACTGATGATAGTGATTGTATACAATTGTTCAAGTATATGACTCTTTTGATAAACGAGATTAAGAATAAGAATTCATTCAAGACCTTGGAAAAAGAGGAACGAATGATTGAGTTATCTTGCATTATACCTACCCAATTTAGATTCCTATATTTCTTTTGGTTAACATACAATAATGATCACCCGTTACTCCAATACTGTTACGAGAATAGGATGTTCTTTTTTGATAATGATGACGAAACCATTCTTGGTGATATAATAAAACTGGTCTGTACGGGAACTATAAACAAGAAATCCAGTCCTGTTACCATTGATGCGGATAGTATAGAACTTGAAGATTATAGCAAAGAAACATTTGATCAGACATATAATAGATTGTTTAACGATAAATAAATAAAATCATGAAGAAAATTATCATGTTTCTCATGGCATTCTGTTTGATGATGCCAGTAGTGAATGCTCAGAATACTAAGGCTTTATCAAAGGCTGTAAAGAAGGAGTACAAAACAAAGATGAAAGAGTTCAAGAAAGGCGGTTGGACACTCTATGGTTCCACTCGCTCTCTTGATGTTGCACTTCTCACTCACTATGAGAAATTAAACAAAGAGGGTGAAGAGACCTATGAGATAATGGGTGCCTGCTCGCAGTTCAGGTCAAAGAATGTTGGTCATCAGACTTGTGTAAACAATGCAGCTAACCTCTATGCTCAGCAGGCACGTTGTCAGGTTAAAGGACGTATTGTAAGTAACATCGCAGGAAACGCAAATGACGTTGCAGCAGAGTTTGACCACTTCTATGCTGCATACGAGAGTCTTGTTCAGAAAGAAATAAATGGTGAACTGCAGGAGTCCTTCAGCGTTATCAAGGAGAACAAGGATGGTACATTTGAGATGCAGACATTCTTTGTTGTAAATGAGAGTGCTGCAACTCGTGCTCGCATCCGTGCTTATGAAAATGCACTCAAAGAAAGCGAAGCTGCTCAGAAGTATGCTCAGAAAGTTAGCGATTTCGTTCGTAAAGGTTTTGAGCCAAAGAGTGAAAACTAAAACACAATCCCTTCGGAGAAATGTTTAAAAGAACAATCATATCAATTATTTGCGCAATGTGCCTCTTTCCAGCTTTCTCGCAAAGTTGGGACGAGGTTAAGCGCAATTCCAACGTCTATCTATTTGGTGAAGGCTGGGGCGCAACCGTGGAGGAAGCTGACCAACAAGCACTTGCGGCACTTATCAGTAAAATATCTATTGCAGTAAGTAGTGATTTCACAATTACAGAAGACGAGAAGTCAACAAACGGAGTATTTGATGCTCAAAGTTATACAAACTTTAAAGTGCAGACCTATTCATCTGCTACTTTGACAAACACAGAACGTTTGGTTATTGATAATAATCCAGACGAAGCCCATATTGGACGTTTCATCAAACGATCTGAGCTGAATAAAATCTTTGAAGGACGTATTCGTACCCTCAAAGAACATATCCGACTCGGTATGGTTGCCGAGGAAAATGGAAAGATTGATGATGCACTTAGAAACTACTATTGGGCATATTCTTTATTAAAGTCTGTGCAAAGACCTGCCGAGGTGCAATATGCAGACGAAGAAACAGGAAAGAACATACACCCTCTCACCTGGATTCCAGAGAGGATGGACAACATATTTGATGACCTTGAAGTAAAAATTGCAAATAATGATGGGACAAACGTCGACCTGATGTTTACCCATAAAGGCAAACCTGTTAGTAGCCTTGATTTTACCTATTTCGATGGTCGTAACTGGAGTAATATAGCAAGTGTAAAGAATGGTCGTGGTACAATGGAGTTTAGTTCAGGCATGGTGCCAGAAAACATTCAGATAAGTTATGAGTATGCGTATCGTGGGCAAGCTCATATCAATCAAGAGATAAAAAGTGTGCTCAATGTAATCAAAGTAGGAGCATTCCGTGGTTCGCGAGTTAATTTGCAAACTGGTAAAGAGAAAACTTCTACCACTGATAAAACAGATGTTCAGCTTAAACCTGCATCAAAGAAGAATGCCACCATTTCACCTGTAGCCGATGAAAGGCCTTATAGGGAGGTGCTGAGTAAGGTCGTTGCTGCCATCAAAACAAAGTCATACAATTCTGTGCAGGATTATTTTACTGAGGATGGCAAGGACATGTTTAAGCGACTCATCCAGTATGGTAGTGCTCGAATACTGAATACAAATGAATGTGCGTTCTATCAGTTTGATGACAATGTTGTTGCTCGAAGCATTCAGATGTCATTCTCATTCAAGAAAGGAGTAAGGACTAACTTCGTTGAAGATGTGGTCTTTACATTCAACAAAGAGGGAAAGATCGATTGTCTTGCTTTCGGATTGGATGCAAAGGCAAAGGCTGACATTATGAATCGCGGTGCATGGCCAATAGAAGCTCGCCAAACAATCATGGAATTCCTCGAAAACTACAAGACAGCTTACGCCTTAGAACGAATTGACTATCTGCGTAGCATCTTTGATGATGACGCAGTTATCATCGTAGGTCATGTAGCTCAAAGATTTGAAGCGGTCAATCCTCGTAAGGATGGGCCGGTTACATATCGTAATAATAAATACGTACGTAGAACTCAGTATAGCAAGGAGCAATACCTGAAGAATTTGGAAGCATGTTTCCGTGCCAATGAGTTTGTCAATATTCGTTTTGCCAACAACGATGTACGCAAGGCAAAGGATGGCGAGGAATATGGCATTCAGATAAAGCAGGACTACTATTCAACCAACTATGGCGATGAGGGTTATTTGTACATTCAGGTAGATTTGAACGACCGGAAAGAACCAATCATCAAAGTTCGTACTTGGCAGCCAGAACCAGATCCAGAAGTCGGTCTGTTTGGGTTGGGCCACTTCTAAAGAAAGGGAAATGAAATGAGAAAATACTTCTTACTGCTCATTTGTTATTTGCCAAACTATGCCCATGCTTTGAGGTGCAGCGCGAGTTTAGATGCAACTGAATGTGGATTGCGTTACCATAAACGTCAGGAGATGCGGACACTTGCCGCATCTCCTGCTTGCTATATAGTCTGATGAGTTAGGAGATGCTAAATCATATATTATTGTCATGCTAAATACTTGTTTTTTTTTGTGTTTTTTTTTAGCCATTTCCATCTTTTTATATAACTTTGCAGGGAAATAACAAGCGATGGTTTTCTTTCTGAGACCAATTTATATTATTATTACTTACACTATCTATCATCATGCACAGTGAAAATAAGTCACAAAAGGATATACATATATCAATCAAGGCCGTGGGATATATCCCGGAATCGGCAGATGACTTCTATGCGCAACTCATGAGCGCCATAGGATGCCGACCGGATTTTCAGCGTGTTTATGATAGAATGGCGGCTGTTTTCCACCATTTCATCGATCAGTATACATCCACAAAAGAGATAAATCTTGTGGGCTCTTTTGCTAAGATAGACTATCTGCTTAAAACCGCTAATGCCAACGGTGAAATGGCTAAATTAATCAATGATACCCGCTCAAGACTAAATAAAAGGGCACTACTTACGGCAGAAGAGATGGAATGTTTCTGTATGCTTGATTTTAAGCATCTTTGCCAGTTTATAGCTCTCGTAACGGGTACTGAGATTCCAAATGCTGCCACTTTGCTCTTTCCACACGACGAAAAGAATGCAGACAGGCAGACGTTGATAAGCCAATGCTCAAGGATGATTGTTGATCATTGGGATGACCAATTCGTGTATGGACAGATTGACGACGGCATGAATTATTTTCATAATGCCAAAGTGGCATACACACAGGGCAATAAGATATATGATTATGACTGGTCGTATCTAAAGGATCTGTATTACAAAGGAGCACAACTCAATTTGGTGAGACCACGATTGAAAGAAGAAGTCATATACCCTGAACTCATCATCTTTGAACCCGATTTTCTCGTGGATATCTCCACCGTGGCACGCTGCTTCGACAACTTTGCCGAGTCGGATATAGTAAACATTATCAATAGGTTGCAGCCTTCTGTTACAACAGAACCTATATTGCTTGGCAACCTGTCAGGACAACTGCTCGACGAGTGTATACACCAGATACCCTCCACTCATACATATAAGGATAGCGTGCGCACATACTTCGAACGATACCCACTGGCACTCTCGTATGTAAACCTCGACAGCAATTTCCATAAAGAGGCACAAAAGCAGAAAACAAACATATCAAGGGCTTTTTCCGAACTGCTGCCACATGCCATTGCAGGCTTTGACTCAAGAGAGGGAATAGTGGAACCATCGTTTTTCTCAGAGATGCTCGGCCTACAGGGACGTATGGACTATCTGCAGATGGACATGACCGTGGTGATAGAACAGAAATCGGGCAAGGGGGGATTTCCTTATGATGATTTTCATAATCCACGCCACCGTGAGCAGCATTATATCCAGTTGCTGCTATATATGAGCCTAATCAGATATAACTATCGCAAGGTGTATGACGCCAACAATCATCGCCTGCATGCTTTCCTGCTGTATTCAAAATATTCAGAAAGCCTGCTCGGACTGGGTTTTGCGCCATCTCTACTCTTCAGGGCTATAAAGGTGAGAAATCGCATCGCTCACCGAGATATCATGTGCGCCATGCCTGGAGGATGGGATTTCATCAATACCATTACCATTGACGACATCAACGAGAAGAAGACAGACAATGCACTGTGGAACAGGTTTCAGAAAACGGGCATTGAAGACACCTTGAATGCCATACACCACGCCACGCCCACCGAACGCGCATACTGCCTACGCTTCTTGCAGTTTATATCCAATGAGCATCTACTATCGAAGATAGGCAACAAATCGAAAGAAAACAGTGGCTTTGCCGCTATTTGGCACGATTCCATCGGGGATAAGTTGGCGGCAGGTAATATCTATGACCAATTGACACTAACATTGCAAGATACCGGCGACCAACGTGTTGAAACCCTGCTACTGACTTTTGACCAGGCTCATGATAGCGACTCTTCCAATTTCCGTATCGGAGATATAGTGGTACTGTATCCATATAACAAAGGAGATGAACCCCATGCCACACAAACCATAGTGCAGCGATGCACCATCACCGACATACAGAGAAACTATATAACACTGCGACTAAAGTCGCCGCAGACCGACAATAGATATTTCGCAAGGCAAGCAGGCAAATGGTGGGCAATAGAGCACGATTTTATGGAGTCGTCATACAGTTCGCTTTACAAAGGTATGTTCGCATTTCTATCAGCACCACAGCACCGACGAGACCTGCTGATGATGCAGCGACAACCGATGGTGGATAAGACTGCAACCCTAAAGGGTAACTATGGCAGTTTCAACGACTTGGCACTCAGGGTGAAGCAAGCCAAAGAACTCTTTCTTATCATTGGTCCACCAGGCACCGGCAAAACCTCTTACGGTATGCTCAATACCGTGAAGGAGCAACTGCTGGAACCCGACACCTCTATACTGCTTCTATCGTATACCAATAGGGCTGTGGACGAGATATGCAGCAAATTATATGCCGAAAATATTGACTTCATACGCATCGGTGGTGAACTGACATGCAACGGATGCTATCAGGACAACCTGCTGACATCACGCGTAAAAGATATGGACAACATAGCGCAACTCAAGGAGATGATAAGACATCAACGCATAGTTGTGAGTACCACCACATCACTGAGCGCAAACATTGAACTGCTGCAGCATAAGCATTTTGATCTGGCTGTGGTAGACGAGGCTTCGCAGATACTCGAACCGCACATCATAGGCATTCTGAGTGCAAGATACCGCGGCATGTGCGCCATAGAAAAGATGGTTATGATAGGCGACTACAGACAGTTGCCCGCAGTGGTACAGCAGCGACCAGAGATGTCGACAGTAAGCGAAGGATGCCTGCACCTCATACGGCTCTACGACTGCCGTTTGTCATTGTTTGAGCGTCTGCTGCGGCAGTATGAGCATAACCCACAGGTTACATACATGCTGACCAAACAGGGGCGCATGCATGAGGAGATAGCATCATTTCCGAATATCGCCTTCTATGGAGGCAAACTGGAAGTGGTGCCATTACCTCACCAAACGGGCATTACAAATATCAAAGCCCTGGGCGACAATGGTATAGACAGGATGATATGCAAGCATCGTGTGGTGTTTGTGGGAAGACATGCCAATGACGATGTGGCCAATGACAAGGTAAACCAAAGCGAGGCCGAAATGATTGCAGCCACGGTGGTGAGGATATACATGATGACACGCAACTGTTTTGATGTGGATGCCACGGTGGGAGTAATAGTGCCATACCGCAACCAGATATCGGCAGTGAGAATGGCCATAGACCGCTATGGCATAGCATTGCTGCACAACATCAGCATAGACACGGTGGAGCGCTTTCAGGGGTCGCAGCGTGATTTCATCATCTACGGATTCACCATCCAGCGCTATTACCAGTTGCAATTTCTCACCGACAGTGAGTTTATTGACAATGAAGGGAATATTGTAGACCGCAAGTTGAATGTGGCCATGACACGTGCTCGTGAGCATCTCATCATCATAGGCAATCCCGAACTGCTCAATAGAAATATCACATTCTGCAATATGATTGAACATATAAGCAATCACGGCGGCTATTACGATATTCCCGCAGAGAAATACATATCGGGTGAGTTTTGATACCAGAATGGTTGTTACCAATGCCGAAAGGTATCAAAACTCATGCTCTTTATTTACTGCTTTTTATCATCATTATTATCAGAATTGAAATAAGAACCCTTGCCGATGGCGTGGCCAGCAAAGATATTATGCATGAAACTCATGCGGCAGGCTCTTTCGGTGGCAAACATCTCTGCCGTGCCCTCGGCATCCTCGGTAAAGGTCAGATGATTGTCTATGTTCATCTCCTTGGCCATGCTCTCTACATCCAGATTGTCGGTACCTATGAAACTGAATGTCCAGTTGTGTTTCTTCAACTTTTCAATGAGGGTCTTTATCATATTCAGACTGTATTCCGTAGAGCAGTTCTCCTCGCCATCGGTGATGATGGTCATCAGCACATGGTCATCATCGGTGGTAATAGCATTTAGTCTTGAGATGGCTATGCCTACGGCATCATAGAGTGGAGTAGCACCACCAGGATTATAATCCTTTTTAGATAGCATGGTTGCATCCTTGGCCAACACATTATCATATATATAGCGCTTGTGACCGCTGTCGAAGGTCATTATCGTGATGTGTTGCTCCATATCCGGATGTGCATCCTGCACTTTCTTCACTGTCTGTATGGTCTCGTTGAGTCCGGCCAAAGCCTGCTTTTCTATTACACACATTGAACCGCTCTCGTCTACTACTATAAGATTGAATACTCTTTTCATAATCGTTGAATGTTAAATTGTTGTACTTAATGATTTTCGACGTCGTTTATATATTTAAAGAAAATTACGAGAAAAAATTAAGCACAGGATATGTTTTTTTTCAGAAAATCATTAAATTTGCAGCGATATATTATGGAAATAGCACAAAAATCATTATTTCAAGACATCATTTGGTATGAAAGGAGAATACATACATTCGCTGTCTGACGATGAGATAGTGGAGGGACTGCGCAATCACGACAGCATTGTCACAAGGGAGTATTTCTATCAATACTGCCGCATTGCCTATGCAGTAAACGACAGAAGGTATGATTTGGCAAACAAACCAGGTCTTGACTTCTATAGTATTGCACACGAGTATTATTTGTCGCTTGAAAAAAATGGGTTTAGGCAACTCGATGACCGCAATTCTGATGTGTCGCTGAAGACATGGATGATAAACGGGTTTCGCTTTGTACTGCTCGACCGCCTAAAGGCATATAAGACCGAGTTTGGCAAACGAAGCGTGGAGGAACGCATAGACAATATGTGCAAGCGAGTGAGCAGTTCGCAACTGCATTTCGACGTTCCCGACGATAGTTACCGCAAGGCCGTGAGGGATATGGTGGAAGAGGTATGCAATGATTATTATGGAAGGGATGATGTTACATCCATCATTCTCAAAATGCTGCTCGTAGAGGGATACAAAACCAAGGATGTGGCTGAACAGATGAGCATGACACCATCGGCGGTATCGCAGAGATACCATAAGGCGCTCAACGAAGTACTCATACCTTACTTCCGCAATAATTTCGAACCCGAGGATGGTTGTCCCGCCTCTGTGGGTGCTGTGGGCGACCTCGATATGGCAGACACCTGTGAACCGAGTTTCAGTGTCAAGAGTTTGGGCTATTCTGTCATGCGTTTTTCACTGTTTGGAGACTACAGTTCAAACAAGAAATCAAGAAACTACTATTTGGACACATCAGATATTTATGGCTGCAACAAACACGAAGGCCGCATAACACCAGACACCATATCCGAACTAAAACCAAACGAAATATTTGTGTTTGGCAGCAATCTTGCTGGCATGCACGGTGGTGGAACAGCCCGAATAGCACGACTAAAGTTTGGAGCAAAACTGGGTGTGGGCGTGGGACTACAAGGGCAGAGTTATGGCATACCAACCATGCAGGGCGGTGTAGACACCATTCGTCCTTATGTAAACCAGTTTATTGATTATGCCAAGACACATCCTACTCAGCACTTCCTCGTGACGCGCATCGGTTGCGGTATAGCGGGATTCAGTGCCGAAGAGATAGCACCGCTCTTTGCCGCCGCAGCAGACATCAGCAATATTAGCCTGCCTCAGGATTTTTGGAATGAAATTCAGATTTTCTAAATGAAATAAACAAATAGCGATAATGAACAGATTAATTGTATTATTTGCAGTGATAATGTGTGGTACACTGAATATGCGTGCCCAGTTTAAGGTGGTGGATGCCGACGACGGACTGCCTCTGCCTGGTGCCTTTGTGTTCAATTCCAGCAATAAGTTGTTGGGCATGACAGATGCCAATGGCATGGCAGCCTCTTACAATGGCAAGGTAAAGGTAAGCATGATGTCTTATAATTCCACCATTGTGGATGCCGACACCTGTCATGGTGTGGTGAGGCTCATCCCCTCACCTTACTCACTGCCAAATGTGGCCGTAACCAATAAGGAGTATATCAAGATATCGGGAGCATTGCGCGATGTGGTTACCAATGGCGACAGCATAATATTATACCGCGAGGGACTGGTAGATTTCTATATCAATGTGAAGAACAAAGATATTACTCGTCGCATACGTGCCTGCCGTCAATATGAGAAGCCATTGCTCCGTAAGGTTTCCATGAAGCATTACTATGTGGATAATGGCAATACCATACATCTTGGCCGTTTCAGGTCTCTTAACATCGACAGTGTGAGTAATAACAAGGGAGACACGGTTGTTTATGCCGCCTCATACAATGGCAGAAAGTCGCGCGATGGGGTAGTGGAGGTAATAAAGGATGGCATGAGGCGAGTAATCATTGACAACTGCCAGTTTCAGAAACTTGATTTCAAACTCTTTGGAATGTCTGTCAGAACCTTGCAGAGTTTCAATGATTTTACATACAACGGCGATAATGGTAGATGGACATCACTGTTGTCGTATTGCAAGCGTAGCATCAAGGAATTTAGGTATTCAAAGAAATCAACGCCCATCAACATCAAGGAGATAAATGAATTTGTGGTAACATCAGTGGAGAGCGTGGGTAAGGCAGAAGCCAAGTCTGAGATGAAGAATAAAGATATAACAAATGATTTTGTTCTGCCTAACAGGTTCAGCAATTATGAAGAATTTAAAAAAGAGGCAGAAGAGAATCTAATAATCCGAGACTTCAAGGAGTTTTTGTAGTATCAGATAAATCAAATAAAACTAAATATAAAAACAAAGTATATGACAGATATATGGATTAGTGCTGTAGGATTATGCGGCTCCACTGTGATTGGTTCGATTATCGGATTCTTTCTCAAGGAGTTGCCGCACAAGGTTAATGATACTATTGTGGGCTATTGTGCGGGCATCATGCTGGCCGCATCTACGTTAGGACTCATAGTGCCATCGTATGAGATGTCAGGCAGTTGGATTATTGTGGTGGTAGGAGTGATGACAGGTGCTTTCTTCTTGAATGTTCTCGATCTTGTCACTCCCCATCTGCACACCATCACAGGACTGGATCCTGAGGAGCATAAGCACAATTCACACCTCAATGGCGTATTGCTTTTTGTTATGGCCATAGCCCTGCATAAGTTGCCCGAGGGCATGGCGGCAGGAGTAAGCATGAGTGCATCGCCGTTGGGTGACACTGATTGGTCGGTGTCTATGGGCATAGCCCTGCAAAACATCCCCGAAGGAATGGTGATTATAGCCCCGCTGCTCATGGCTGGTGTGTCTCGCTTGCGCACCTTCCTCATAGCCATTGGTATAGGATTGATAGAGGTGATAGGTGCATTGTTGGGCTATGGTCTTGGCGAATCGTCGGAGTTTTTCCTGCCCTTCCTCCTTGCCTTTGCGGGAGGTGCCATGCTCTATGTGACCAGCGACGAAATGATTCCCGAGAGCCACACTCATGGTTATCAGAAAAATGCTACATACGCCCTGCTTTTGGGATATGTAACACTATTACTTTTTGAGTAGCAACTACTATTGGATTGGCCCTCGGGTGCTATTATGAAAACACCCTGAGGGCACCCAGCAGTTTATTGTTTTCAGTCTTATTGCCGATGGTGATGCGCAGGCAGTTGTTACACAAGGTGATGCGTGAACGGTTGCGCACTATGATTCCCTCATCCACGAGATAGTCATAGATGGCTTGTGCGTCGGTCATCTCGGCAAGGAAGAAATTGGCGTCAGAGGGGTATACTTTTGTGCAAATCGGCAATTGCAAGAATGCGTCCATCATGCGTGTCCTCTCCTGCAAAAGGATTTTTATCCATGCCTCCACTTCGTACCTGTGGCCGAGCATGCTCAGCACCTCTATCTGGGTAAGTCCGCTGATATTATACGGATATTTCACTTTATTGAAGATATCAATGATCTCTGGCGAGGCAAAGGCCATACCCATACGCAGTGAAGCGCAGCCCCATGCCTTGCTCATGGTGTTGAGCACAATAAGGTTTGGATACTGCTTGAGAGTGTGTCTGAACTGCGGTTGCGATGAGAAATCGCCGTATGCCTCGTCGAGCACCACGATACCGTCAAATTCGTTTATTACTCTTTTTATCTCATTGGTATTGAGAGCATTGCCCGTGGGGTTGTTGGGAGAGCAGAGCCATATAACCTTGGTGTTGGCATCGCAGGCCCGCAGCAGTGAGTCGGCATCAATATCAAAATGCTCGTTAAGCAACACGCTGCGGTATTCAACATCGTTGATGTCGGCGCACACTTGATACATTCCGTAAGTGGGGGCAATGGCCACCACATTATCTATACGCGGTTCGGTGAAACATCGGTATACGAGGTCGATGGCCTCGTCGCTACCATTGCCGAGGAAGATAGAATCTATGTCTACACCCTTTATATCAGCAATCTTTGCCTTTATATCACGCTGCAGAGGGTCGGGATATCGGTTGTATGGCTGGTTGTATGGGTTTTCGTTGGCATCGAGGAATACGGTGGCTTCCTTGCCGCTATATTCATTTCGTGCACTGCTATATGGAGCCAAAGAAAGGATGTTCTTTCTTACCAGTTTCTGTAGTTCTTTCATATAATATATGAGGTGTTAGTCTAATTGTGTGAAACCACAGTTTATTATCCTAATTTGATGCTGTTTATTCTCACTGTCATGGCATTGGCATGGGCATCTAAACTTTCTGCCTTGGCCATTGTTTCCACGGCTTTGCCTATGCTCTGCACACCCTCTTGAGTGAGATGCTGAAATGTGACCTTTCGGCAATAACTGTCGAGGTTTACACCGCTGTAGGCCACTGCATGTCCATGAGTGGGCAGTGTATGGTTGGTGCCGCTGGCATAGTCGCCGGCACTCTCGCAGGCATACTTGCCCAGAAACACGCTACCTGCGTTTGTAACCTTTTCTGCCAACTGCTCATAATTGTCGGTTTGGATGATAAGATGCTCTGGGGCATACACGTTGGATAGTTGTATGGCGGTATCGGTATTGTCTACGAGCACAAAGCAACTATTGTCGAGGCTCTTCTTGGCCACCTCATGGCGCGGCAACTGTTGTAACTGCCTGTCCACCTCTTCTGTCACCTCCTTGAGTTTGGTTGCACTGTTGGTGATGAAGAGCACCTGTGAGTCGGCCCCATGCTCAGCCTGCGAGAGAAGGTCGGCAGCCACAAATTGTGCGTTGGCATTACCATCGGCTATCACGCACACCTCCGATGGTCCGGCGGGCATGTCTATGGCAGTGTCGTGCAGACTGACCTGCTGTTTGGCTGCCATCACATACTGATTGCCAGGACCGAAAATCTTGAATACCTTGGGCACTGATTCAGTGCCATAAGCCATGGCACCTATGGCCTGCACACCGCCAATCTTGAATATACGGTTGACGCCTGCCACCTGTGCAGCTACGAGAATGGCTGGGTTTACACTCCCATCCTTGGCAGGTGGTGTGCACAATACTATTTCCTTGCATCCGGCTATGAGGGCTGGAGTGGCTAACATCAGCACTGTGCTAAACAGCGGTGCCGTGCCACCAGGGATATAGAGACCAACACGCTCTATGGGCACGCTCTTCTGCCAGCATTCCACACCGGGACATGTCTCCACAGTAATGCCATTGAATCTCTGCGACTCATGGAAGCGGCGAATATTGTCGTGTGCCAGTGTGATGGCATCCAGTAGTTGCTGAGAAATCATGCTACGTGCGCTTTCTATCTCCTGGTCGCTCACAGCAAGGCTGTCGAGGCTTACATGGTCAAAGCGCTGCTCATACTCCCTCACGGCAGCATCACCGCGGGTTCTTATATCGTTGAGTACCGTAGTCACCGTATTGTTTAGTTGCGACATGTCCAACTGAGGGCGACGACAAATGTCTGTCCATTGGTTGCGGTCTGGATAGCGTAGTATAGTCATATCTTACAATATCATTTTTTCGATGGGTGTTACGAGTATGCCCTGTGCTCCCATCTCCTTGAGTTTTCCGATAATCTCCCAAAAGCGTTTCTGGTCGAGCACTGTATGCACCGAGCACCAGTCCTCGTCGGCCAGTGGTATGATGGTAGGGCTTTTGAGTCCCGGTAGCACATCGATGATATCCTTGAGTCTGCTTTTGGGGGCATTCATGCGCACATATTTCTTGTCCTCGGCGCATTTCACTGCTGCAAAACGGAAGAGTAGTTCCTTTAGAATCTCGCGTTTGTCATCGCTCATGTCCTTGTGACCAATGAGCAATGCCTCGCTATGTGTCACTACTTCCACCTCTCTGAGATTGTTGCTCACAAGGGTGGAACCGCTGCTTACTATGTCGAAGATACCATCGGCCAGTCCGATTCCCGGTGAAATCTCCACTGAACCAGTGATCACGTGGATATCGGTGTCTATGTTGTGCTCCTGCATAAAGCGGCGCAGTATGTTGGGGTAGGATGTGGCAATCTTCTTTCCATTAAACCACTCCAATCCCTTATAGTCAATATCCTTAGGTATGGCAAGCGACAGTCGGCACTTGCTGAAGCCGAGTCTTGATACAATCTCGGCATCCTCGTTGCGCTCTAAGTATTCGTTTTCTCCCACCACTCCGATGTCTGCCACACCGCTTGCCACGCTCTGTGGAATGTCATCGTCGCGGAGGTATAAAACCTCGATGGGAAAATTATATGATTGAACCAGCAGGGTTCGCTTGCCGGCACTGATCTTTATGTCTGCTTCAGAGAGAAGATTCATGGTGTCTTCATATAGACGACCCTTAGATTGAACAGCAATTCGTAACATATTATTCTTTTTTTTCTTTATTGGCTTGCAAAAGTAAGGAAAAATATGCTAATATGCAAGAAATTGTGTACTTTTGCAGCAAATTTATTGAAAATTGGAATTTTACGGTATAATAATTGAAATAATGCGTAAGATAGCGGTGATTTTTGCCATGCTGGCATTAGTATCGTGCAATAATAACAAATCGGGCGATAGGGTGGTGGCTCCATGGGGTGAGACTACCGCCGACTCTGTGTATGGTGACAATTCCTTTGATCTCGATCTTATTTTGCAAAGTGGCGAGATGATTATGCTCACCATGAGCGGTCCCGATACCTATTATGATTATAAGGGTAGGCAGTTGGGCATGCATTATTTGCTTTGTGAGCAATTTGCCAATTCCCTTGGCGTGAGGTTGCGTGTTGAATTATGTAACGATCCTGCAGAGATGGTCAGTAGACTCAAGGATGGCGACGGCGACATCATCGCTTACCCTATGAGGCACACAACTGGTATAGACAGCATAGGCGACTATATGCAACTCAAACCGCAACAGTATGGATGGATAGTGGGCTACGACAAGGAGGCACTGGCCGAAAGGCTTAGAAAATGGTATAAGCCCAATATGGTGGAGAATGCTTACAAGGAAGAGAAGAACCTGCTCAGCCATCAGACTGTGAGGCGCCATGTGTTTGCCCCCATGCTGGATAGCAAGGCGGGCAAGATATCACAATATGACCACCTTTTTGCTAAGTATAGCAGGCTGATAAGATGGGATTGGAAACTCATGGCCGCACAGTGCTATCAAGAGTCTACCTTCGACCACGAAGCAGTATCGTGGGCAGGAGCCAAAGGACTGATGCAAATCATGCCTGCCACTGCCGACATGCTCGGGCTATCACGTGACAAGATGCACGACCCAGAGAGCAATATTGCTGCCGCCACCCGCTTCCTAAGTATGCTCGAAGCAAAATACCGTGATATACCCAACCGCTATGAGCGCATCAACTTCTGCCTGGCTGCATACAATGCCGGTTATAACCATATTGCAGATGCAAGAGCACTGGCGCGCAAGCATGGATACGACGACAAGGTGTGGAACAATGTGCAACCATACGTGCTCAACCTATCGCGCCCCGAATACTACCGCGACCCCGTGGTGAAATATGGATATATGCGTGGTTCCGAAACTGTGGGATATGTTAACAGCATACGCCAGCGATGGTCACAGTATACGGGCAAACGATTGCCACACCCCATCAGTCCTATTAATATCAATGAGCCAAACCAAGTCAATACCGTTTCTTCTCCGATGATACCACACAAAGCCAAGAAGGTCAAGAAAAAATACCAGTTGGAGGCACCTGAATAGCCTCTCTCCTTCTGAACTCGGCACATGTAATGGCAGTGGCAATGGCTACATTGAGGCTTTCGGCGCTATCCTTGTTATACGATGGGATAAGCAGCGGCGCATCTATATATTTCCTAATATCTGGCGATATACCTTTGCCCTCATTGCCCATGATAATGATGCCGCTGGCAGACAATGGCTGGTCATAGATATTACTTCCATCGAGCAAAGTGCCATAGATGGGTATCTTGCCGCATAGTGGTGCAAGTAGCGGTTCAAGGTCGGCATAAGTTACGCTCACTCTCGACAGACTGCCCATTGTAGACTGCACCACCTTGGGGTTGTAGGCATCGGCAGAGGCATTGCTGCATATTATATTATGTATGCCAAACCAGTCGGCAATGCGTATTATGGTGCCCATGTTTCCTGGGTCTTGCACACCATCGAGCATTAGTGTCAAATCATTGCTATCAATCTGCGGCTCCTTACGTTCGGGTATCTCAAAGAGAGCCATTACCTGCTGTGGATGCTGCATAAGACTCGTTTTTGTAAGTTGCTGTTCATCTACAATATACAAATTGGGGTTATATGTATGTATAATGCTTTGGCCGTTGCTCTGCTGTACCCATTCTTCAGTGGCTACCAGAGTATGGAGTTTAAAGGCAGGTGCCAATTCAGCCACTACCTTGGGGCCCTCTGCCACAAAGAGTTGATGTAGCATGCGGTATTTCTTCGTTTCGAGACTCTTGATGAGTTTTTGTACGTTTTTGCTTATCTGCATACTATATGGAAAAATTTTGTTTCAATTATTGTCTATCCCTCGTTTCATTGTGCAATATTACCATTTTTTTGCGATATGAGGAAATAAAATACGAATAAAATGGCAATTTCTATTATTTTTTACTATCTTTGTGGGTCGAAAACCTAATATGACATTAAGTGAATAAGATATACGGCATATTACTGATGATTTGCACCGTGGCCATGATGATTGGTTGCGCCGAAACAAAATATGTGGATGAGGGGCAGTATCTGCTCAACAAGACATATATCGTGAGCGATACCGTACACAAAAATATCAACATATCCGCACTCAAGGGATACATAACGCAAACGGGCAACTCACGGTGGTTCTCAACCATCAAGATACCCCTGCGCACCTATTCGCTCTCGGGGCGAGACACCACGAAATGGATCAACCGCACATTGCGTTCCATGGGCGAGGCTCCCGTTATTTACGATTCGGTGGCATCACTCAAGTCTTGCAAATATCTGCGTCAGGCCATGATGAACAAGGGTTATCTCGGCGCCTATGCCACACACCAACTCATCAACACCAAGAAGAAAAAGACCGACTGTCGCTATACTCTGCATCCAGGCAAACCTTATTTCCTGAGGAATGTGGAGTATGATATCAGGGACAGCGTTATTGCCGCCATTACCGCCAACATACGCAATCTGTCACCAGGACAGCAATTTGATGTAGACAAACTGGATGCCGAGCGCAAACTCATCACCAAGACACTTGTAAACAGAGGGTATTATAAATTCAACAAAGACTTCATATCCTTTGTTGCAGACACGGTAAGCGGACAGCAGTTTGTCGACCTGATACTTGTGCTGCACCCATACCGCACTGCCACAGGACAGAACACCCAGCACCCTTGCTATAACGTGGGCTCAATATCCTATCAATCCGACAATGACAGGCAACACCTGCGCCAAACCGTGCTTGAAAACAATACCTTTGTAAGGGTAGGGCGCCCCTATTCGGCACAGGATCTGCAAAACACCTACCGACACTTCGCACGCCTGCAGTCGGTGAGATACACAGATATTAGTTTCAAGGAAAGAGCTGATAGCAATGTAATTGACTGCAATATACGCCTTAATGCCAACAAGGCACACACGCTGAGTTTCCAACCCGAGGGCACCAATACCGCTGGCGACCTGGGAGCAGCCGTGTCTCTGACATACCAGAACAGAAACATGTTTAGGGGTTCTGAACTGCTGAGTGTTGAACTCAGAGGTGCCTTTGAAGCCATACGAGGACTTGAGGGCTACAGCAACAGCGATTTCGAGGAATACAGCGTGGAGACCAAACTCCTCTTCCCAAGATTTATAGCACCCTTTCTGTCCCGTAGTTTCAAGCGCCGCACCATTGCCACATCAGAGGTGTCTATGCTCTATGACCTGCAAAACAGACCAGAATATCACCGCCGAGTGCTCTCGCTGGCATGGAAATATAAATGGAACGACCCGTCGCACCACGACAAATATCAGGTGGATCTTGTAGATCTCAATTATGTGTTTATGCCATGGATTTCGGACAAGTTTAGAAAAGATTATCTTGAAGACGCTTCAAACCGAAACGCCATACTTAGATACAACTATGAAGACCTGCTTATCATGAAGTTCGGTTTCGGTTTTGTGTATAACAATGGCAACCATGCCGTGAAGGTGCACCTCGAGTCGGCTGGCAATCTGCTTAATGCCTTGTCGAAACCGCTCAATTTCAAGACGAACAGTCTCAATCAGTATAAAGTGTTTAACATTGCCTACGCTCAATACGCCAAAGTTGATCTTGAATACACCAAGAATATTAAACTTGACTACAACAATACCATAGTCATGCATGCAGCCTTAGGAATGGCCTATCCCTATGGCAACAGTACCATACTGCCATTCGAAAAACGCTATTTCTCAGGTGGAGCTAATAGTTTGCGCGGTTGGTCGGTGAGAGGAATAGGTCCCGGCCGTTATTCCAGCAAGGATGGTAATATTGACTTTATAAACCAGACAGGCGACATGAAACTCGACCTGAATGTCGAATATCGTGCCCACCTGTTTTGGAAACTCAATGGTGCCCTTTTTGTAGATGCTGGCAATATCTGGACCCTGCGCAAGTATGACGACCAACCCGGTGGCCAATTCCGTTTCGACACGTTCTGGCGTCAGATAGCAGCATCATACGGCTTGGGCTTTAGGTTCAATTTCGATTATTTCATCCTGCGCTTCGATATGGGTATGAAAGCCATCAATCCAGTGGTGGAAGAGGGTGACGACCATTACCCCATAATCCATCCCAAATTCAGTCGCGATTTTGCATTTCATTTTGCGGTAGGCCTGCCATTCTGACCTTCCATTCATTACCGCTCTTCACTACACATATTTTATATATAGCGGATGAGAGGGCATGCATGGGTCGGCCAATGGTGTCGGCCACCAGCACATCCTTCATTTCAATGCTCACCCAAGCCTGTGAACTACCCTCGGTCCATTCCACATCTTGCACGGATGCACTGGCTGCAAACTCCTGCGAGCGGATTACAGCTATGTCTTGCTCTGATATGTTGGATGCAGCCATGGCTATCCACTTGTGACTATCGGTTGTGACAAGTGTCTCAGCCTTGTCATAATCGAAGTTGAAATATGAGTCTGCCCATGCCTGTGCTACCTTGCCAATGCTGTTGGCATCGTTACTTGACAAACTGCATCCAAGTGGCACCATTATCACCATCAGCAGGCCACAAAAGGTCAATATTCTATGCATAATGACTGTTGTTAGGTTTAATTAATTAAAAAATCATCGCAAAGATAGTCATTTCATTTGGATTTAAAGAGGTTTTTTACTACTTTTGCATCAAATAAAGAACTAATAATGCTAAAATTCATATCTTTAGGTAGCGGAAGCAGCGGCAACTGTTATTATCTATATACCGAAAAGCAGGGATTGATAATTGATTCCGGAGTAGGGATAAGAAAAATAAAGAAGCACAGCAAGGACTATGGTATCGACCTTTCAAAGGCCATTGCCTTGCTCATTACGCATGATCATGCCGACCATGTGAAGTCTGTTGGATACCTAAGCAAGGAATATCATATAGACGTGTATGCCACAGAAAAAGTACACTTAGGCATAACAGATAACTATTGTGTGCACAAGAAAGTGGAGGCAGAGCGCAAGAAATTGATAAACTATGGCGACTCGCTGTCAATTGGCGATTTCAGCATACGCGTGTTTGGCGTACCCCACGACAGTCGCGACAATGTGGGATATGAAATTGAACATGACGGTGTGGTGTTTTGCCTTATCACCGATGCCGGGCATGTAACCGATGAGATGAAGACGTACATCGCGCGCAGTAACTATCTCGTGATAGAGGCAAACCACGACGAGGAGATGCTTGAGCAGGGACCATATCCCGCCCATCTCAAGAAAAGAATACTGAGCGAAACGGGCCACCTGAGCAATTTATGTTGTGCCAAGGCAGTAGCCGAAAACATGAATGAGCATCTCAAGCATGTGTGGCTATGTCATCTGAGCGAAGAGAATAACCATCCTGAACTGGCCAAGAAAACCGTTGAATCAACTCTGCGCACCTATGGTATTATTGTGGGCAAGGATGTCGAACTCGACGTACTGAAACGCAAAACACCTTCAGGTGTGTATGAACTAAAGTGATTTAAATATATGGCAATCACCGATATATTCAAAAAATTGGGCATCAGCCAACTCACATCCATGCAGCAGCAGTCGTATGATGCCATTGCCAATGACCAACACGACGTGGTGGTATTGTCGGCAACAGGCTCGGGCAAGACTCTCGCCTATCTGCTGCCACTCATCTCGCTCATTAACACCGATGTCGATGACCTGCAGGCCATTGTGGTGGTGCCAGGGCGTGAACTGGCTTTGCAGAGTTTCAACGTACTAAAGTCTGCTGGCACAGCCGTCAGGGCTCTATGCTGCTATGGTGGACGCACTGCCATGGATGAGCACCGCGAAATCAAAAAAGTGATGCCGCATGTGATATTCGGCACACCAGGCAGACTCATCGACCATATAAGCAAGGGCAACATCTCGCCATACAAAGTCAGAACTATGATTACCGACGAGTTTGACAAATGCCTGCAAATGGGATTTCAAGACGAGATGAAAACGCTGACACGTAGTCTGCCCGGCATCAGAAGGCGCATACTGCTCTCTGCAACAGATACTGAACAGATTCCAGCATTCGTAGACCTAAAAAATACTATACGCATTGACTTCCGCAACGAGGATACCACATCAAAGCGCATAAGCCTGCATATAGTGAAAAGCCAGGATAAAGACAAACTTCAGACCCTGTCCGACATGCTCAGATGGATGGGAGAAAAGAGCACAGTGGTCTTTCTCAACTATCGCGACAGCGTAGTGCGCACAGCCTCGTTCCTCACACAACAGGGCTTCACGGTGAGTCATTTCCACGGTGGAATGGAGCAGAAACTGCGCGAAGATGCCATTTATAAGTTCAGCAACGGATCGGCAAACATCCTCGTGGCCACCGACCTGGCATCGCGCGGACTCGATATTCCCGACATCGACAATATCATACATTATCATCTGCCCATCGACCACGACAGCTATGTGCACCGCATAGGACGCACGGCAAGATGGGAAAACAGCGGCAATGCCTATTTCATCCTCGGACCCGAAGAGCATCTGCCAGATTATGTACCACAAGACTTGCAAACAGTAAGCCTGCCCGACAATCTGCCACTTCCGCCCAAGCCCTTGATGTCCACCATATATATAGGTAAAGGCAAAAAAGACAAGATTAGCAAGGGCGACATACTGGGATTTCTGTGCAAGAAAGGAGGGCTTACCACTGCTGATATCGGACGCATAGATGTGACTGAACGCTATGCATACGCCGCCGTGAAAACAACCAAGGTGAAGGGTATGCTCAATAATGTGAAAGGTGAGAAGATAAAAGGGCTCAAAACGATAATTGAACCTGTAAAATGACAAAAAACATATCATTTGTACATATTTTCACCAAAATATTTTGCCAAATGAAATAAAAAGAGTAATTTCGCAAGCAATTTAGAAACTATAACGACGGAAGACATGCATAGTAATGTCAAACGCCATAAGGATAAACTCATTTATTAACGAATAATTAGCAATCAAATGAAGAAGTACAACTTTAACGCTGGTCCGTCAATGCTTCCACGCGAAGTAATCGAAAACACCGCCAAGCAGTGTCTGGATTTCAATGGTTCTGGCCTTTCACTCATGGAAATCAGCCATCGTGCAAAAGACTTCCAACCAGTTGTTGACGAAGCAGTTGACCTGATTAAGGAACTGCTGCAGATTCCTGAGGGATACTCAGTATTGTTCCTTGGAGGTGGAGCTTCACTCGAATTCTGTATGGTACCATACAACTTTCTTATCAATAAAGCCGCATATCTCAACACAGGAACATGGGCCAAGAAGGCAATGAAAGAAGCTAAACTCTTTGGAGAAGTGGTTGAAGTGGCTTCTTCTGCAGATGCCAACTATACATTTATTCCTAAGGGATGGACATGCCCCGATGATGTAGACTATCTGCATATTACCACCAACAATACTATCTATGGTACTGAGATACGCAAGGATCTGGATGTAAACGTGCGCCTTATCGCCGATATGTCTTCAGACATCTTCAGTCGCCCCGTAGATGTGGCTAAGTATGACTGCATCTATGCCGGAGCACAGAAGAACCTGGCCATGGCAGGAGTAACACTTGCTATCGTCAAGGATGACTGCTTGGGCAAGGCTCCACGCACCATCCCTACCATGCTCGACTATAGAACACACGTAGAGAAGGGTTCAATGTTTAATACTCCTCCTGTGGTGCCCATCTATTCGGCTCTTGAGACACTGAGATGGATAAAGAAGAACGGTGGACTGGAGGCTATGGACAAGCTGGCACAGCAGAGGGCAGATATCGTCTATGGAGAGATTGACCGCAACAAACTCTTCCGTGGCACAGTGGCAGAGGAAGACCGCTCTGTAATGAATATCTGCTTCGTAATGAACGATGAATATGCTGAACTGGAGAAACCATTCTTTGAGTTTGCCACTTCCAAGGGTATGGTGGGCATCAAGGGTCATCGCAGTGTGGGCGGATTCCGTGCAAGCTGCTATAATGCTCAAACCATCGAGGGTGTCAACGCACTGGTTGAGTGCATGAAGGAGTTTGAGGCTCAGCACTAATCAGACACATATATAAGAGGAAGACTTGGTGATGTGTGGATTCTTTCCGTTCATTGGGTCTTCCTTTTTATTATTTTCATATCTATATACAACGAAACAATAACCACAAAACTATAAACTATGAAAGTATTAGTAGCAACAGAAAAACCCTTTGCAACTGCAGCAGTAGAGGGTATCAAAAAGGTTATCACAGAGAATGGCCATCAGACCGTATTGCTCGAGAAATATACAGATGTTCAACAGTTGCTGGATGCCGTTGCCGATGTCGATGCCATGATCGTAAGGTCAGACAAGGTAACTCCCGCCGTGATTGATGCCGCCAAGAATCTCAAAATCGTGGTAAGAGCTGGAGCGGGTTACGACTCTATAGATACCGCATATGCCAAAGAGAAAAACGTGATTGTAGAGAATACCCCAGGACAGAATGCTAATGCTGTGGCAGAACTGGTATTTGGCCTGTTAGTGTATGCCGTAAGAGGTTTCTACAATGGCAAGTCGGGCAGCGAACTCATGGGCAAGAAACTTGGCATACTCGCTTTCGGTAATGTGGGTCGCAATGTGGCACGCATAGCCAAAGGCTTCGGCATGCAGATATATGCTTACGATGCTTTCTGCCCCAAGGAAGCTATAGAGAAAGAGGGTGTGGTGGCTGTAGACTCACAGGACGAACTCTTCAAGACCTGTGATATCGTTTCTCTTCATATTCCTGCCACTGCCGAAACAAAACAGAGCATCAACGCACGCACCGTGGGACAAATGAAGAAGGGTGCCATTCTCATCAATACAGCACGCAAGGAAGTGATCAACGAACCCGAACTGCTGCAACTTATGAGCGAGCGTACCGATATCAAGTATATCACTGATATTATGCCAGATGCGCATGATTCCTTCAGCGCTTTCGAGGGTCGCTATTTCAGTACTCCCAAGAAGATGGGCGCACAGACCGCAGAGGCCAACACCAATGCTGGCATTGCTGCTGCCAAGCAGATATGCGCTTATTTCGCCACCGGCGACACCAAGTTCCAAGTAAACAAATAATTCTATAATACCAAATTTGTTATGGCAAGGATAAAACCTTTCAAAGGCGTCAGACCACCACAGCAATACGTGGAGAAAGTGGAGTCGAGGCCATACGACGTGCTCGACTCTGAAGAGGCGAGGGCAGAGGCTGGCAACAATGAGATGAGTCTCTATCATATCATCAAGCCAGAAATAGATTTTGAACCTGGCACAAGCGAATATGACCCGAAAGTGTATGAGCAAGCAGCCGCCAATTTCAAAAAATTCCAGGATAAGGGATGGCTCGTGCAGGATGCCGACGACCATTATTATATATATGCGCAAACCATGAACGGACGCACTCAATATGGTCTTGTGGTGGGCGCATGGGTAGACGACTATATGAATGGTGTGATCAAAAAGCATGAGTTAACTCGTAGAGATAAAGAGGAAGACCGCATGAAGCATGTGCGCGTCAATGATGCCAACATCGAACCCGTTTTCTTCGCCTATCCTGACAATGACGTGCTCAACGCCATCATCATGGAATATGCTGCCACGAAACCAGAATATGACTTCATAGCACCTATAGATGGATTCAGACATCAGTTCTGGGTGATAAGCAACCCACAGCATATCACCACCATCACACAGGAATTTGAAAAGATGCCCAACCTATACATTGCCGATGGCCATCATCGCTCGGCTGCAGCTGCACTGGTCGGTGCCGAGAAGGCCAGACTCAACCCAAACCACCGCGGCGATGAGGAGTACAACTATTTCATGGCTGTGTGCTTCCAGGCTTCGCAGCTCACCATCCTCGACTACAATCGCGTGGTTAAAGACCTCAACTCGCTCACTTCGGAGCAGTTTCTGCAGCGCCTCGCAGAGTCGTTTGATGTGACATGCATGGGCAGCGATATATATAAACCACAACAACTTCATGAGTTCTCGCTTTATCTTGATGGACAATGGTATAAGTTGAATGCCAAAGATGGTACCTACGACAATACCGACCCGATAGGTGTGCTCGATGTGGACATATCAAGCAGACTCATCCTCGATAATATTCTCGGTATCCGCGACCTCAGAAGTGACAAACGCATAGACTTCGTGGGCGGACTCAGGGGACTGGAGGAACTAAAGCGACGTGTAGACAGCGGTGAGATGCGCATGGCGCTTGCTCTCTATCCTGTTACAATGCAGCAGATTATGGACATTGCCGACAGCGGAAAGATCATGCCGCCCAAGGCCACATGGTTTGAGCCAAAACTGCGCTCTGGTCTCGTAATTCACAAGTTATCATGACCGACGACAGTTTTCTGACTATAGGAAAAAAGAAAGGCGAGGGATACTATACTGAAAAGCGTAGCAAATTTCTCGCCTTTTCTCATCATGTGGAAACTGCCGACCAGGCAAAGGAAATAGTGGCGGAATACAGAAAGAAGTATTTCGATGCACGCCATGTGTGCTGGGCATATATGTTAGGAGCCGAGCGTAATGATTTCAGAGCCAACGACGATGGCGAACCAAGTAGCACAGCGGGTAAACCAATTCTCGGACAGATAAACAGCCATAACCTGACCAATATTCTCATAGTGGTAATCAGGTATTATGGAGGTGTAAATCTTGGTACAAGCGGACTCATTGTGGCCTACCGTACAGCAGCTGCGCTTGCCATCGACGATAGCGATATAGAGGAATGCATAATGGAGGAGATTATCGACTATTCCTTTACCTATGTCATGATGAACGATGTGATGAAGATAGTAAAGGACATGCAACCACGCATAGTGTCGCAAAACTACGACAACACATGCGAGATACGTCTGGCCATAAGAAAATCACAGGCAGAAGCACTGCGCAAGAGGCTGTCAAAACTCAGTTTCGGCAACGAAGAATAAAAAAGTGCAAAATTCCTTTGCCGTTTCAATTATTCTCACTACCTTTGCAGTGCACAAAAGGAAAGTTGGCAGAGTGACCGAATGCGCTGGACTCGAAATCCGGTATACCCTTTCTGGGTATCGGGGGTTTGAATCCCTCACTTTCCGCTCATGAGGGTGTGTCAAAACAGGCTGACACACCCTTTCTCTTTATACAAATGGCAACTATGATAAAAAACCTGATATTCGATTTCGGAAAGGTGCTCGTCGACTATGACTTCGACGTCTTCTTCGCAATGTATATACACGATGAAAAAAGAAGAAAGGCCTTCACACCCGTGATATACAACGAGCGGCTTCAACTGCTGCTCGACTATGAGCGCAAACCTTTCGACGAGATCATGGAGGACATAGTAAATGAAAACCCTGAGTATGAGGCTGAAATACGCCATTTCATCGCTCACTATCCCGAACTTGTGACCGGCGAGATAGAAGGTATGAGAGCACTGCTCACATCACTAAAGGCTGAAGGATATAGCCTGTATGGACTCACCAACTGGTGTAGCAAGGTACACCACACCATGAGGCAGTTTGAAATATTCAAACTCCTTGATGGTAGGGTGATATCGTCAGAAGAGCACATGGTGAAACCCAATGCCGACATCTATCTCACATTACTGCAGCGATATAGCCTCAAACCCGAAGAGTGCCTCTTTACCGACGACAGGGCTGAAAACATTGCCGCTGCCGAGGCCTTGGGCATGCAGGGAATAGTCTTTCACAATGCTGAGCAATTTGAACGCGAACTCAGAGAAAGGATATTATCAAGCAACTAATAATAAACAAAATGTATCAACTATGAAAGTAATAAAATCAGTATTGGCCCTGGTAGCCATAGCGTTGACTGGATGTGCATCGCAGAAAACAATTACCACCGAAAGCCTCGCAGGTAAATGGTCTATAAAGAGTGCCATGGGCACCAGCACAGAGAAGGGTGAGAGTCCTGCATATATCACATTTGAAAAAGATGGTAAAGTGCACGGATGTGCCACTGTAAACCTCTTCCATGGCGGTTATACCCTGGATAAAGACCAGATCACATTTTCGCAGATGGGCATGACCATGAAATATGGGCAGAGCATGGATATAGAGAGAGCCATAAGCAAGGCTTTAGATGGCTCCTCCACAATCAAGGCAAACGGCAATAATCTCTATTTCCTCAATGCCACAAATGATACTATCATGCATATCGTGAAATAAAACAATGCCATAGTCAAATTTCTGCTAAGGTTATCATACCCCCTCGTATCATTGCTTGCTGATGTCAATGCGCTTTTCGCCATTGTCATCAGTATGGCAGTCAATGATTATGGTATCGCCCTCAGAGATTTCCTCATTCACTATCATCTCTCCGAGTGCATCCTCGATATATGTTTGGATGGCACGGGTTAGCGGACGGGCACCAAACTGCACATCATAACCCTTTGAAGCCACATAGCGCTGTGCTTCTTCAGTGATGCTCATATTATATCCCAACTGCTGCAGACGTTTGCTCAATTTGCCTAACTCTATGGCACATATCTTGTTGAGTGCGGGCTCGTCTAACTGTTCAAAGGTTATAATTTCATCTATACGGTTGAGAAACTCGGGGGCAAACTGCTTGCTGAGCGATTTCTGGATAATGCTGCGTGCATACTCCCGGTCTTTCTCATCAAGCACGACTCCACTCTTGCCTGCTGCATTGAATCCCACACCATGCTGAAACTCCTTGAGGCGTCGTGTGCCTGCATTGCTTGTCATGATAATGACAGTGTTCTTGAAATCCACATTGCGTCCCTGCGAGTCGGTCAACCTTCCTTCATCCAGCACCTGAAGCAGCAGGTTATAGATGCCAGGATCTGCTTTTTCTATCTCGTCGAGCAGGATGATGGAATAGGGTTTGCGCCTAACCTTTTCTGTCAACTGGCCACCCTCCTCATAACCCACATAGCCCGGTGCCGAACCAATAAGGCGCGATGCCGTATACTTGTCATGATATTCGCTCATGTCGAGGCGTATGAGTGCCTTGTCAGAACCAAACATATATTCTGCCAATTTCTTTGTGAGATATGTCTTGCCTACACCCGTGGGACCAAGAAACATAAACACGCCGATGGGATGGTTGCTGGTGCGCAATCCAACACGGTTGCGCTGGATGGCCTTTACCACCTTGTTGATGGCCTCATCTTGGGCTATCACCTCACCTTTGAGGCTTTCGGCCATACCCTTCAAACGTATGCCCTCGCTGGAGGCAATCCTGCTCACGGGCACTCCCGACATTACCGATACTACCTCGGCCACATCGCCGGCGGTAACCACATGGCGCACGCTGTCAGAGTCCTTGAGCCATGACTCGTTGGCTGCATTTATCTCTTCTTGTAATCTAACTTGGCGGTCGCGATATTGGGCTGCCTTCTCATAATCCTGCGACTGCACGGCGGCATCCTTGAGTTTTATCACCTCTTTGAGCTCTTCCTCCAAACGCACCAGTTCTGGGGGCAATGTCTGATTGGCCAATCTTACCTTAGATCCTGTCTCGTCGAGGGCATCGATGGCCTTGTCTGGAAACATGCGGTCATTAATATATCTGCCTGTCAGGTTTACGCATGCCTTTATGGCATCATTGTCGAAAATAACATGATGGTGCTGCTCATAGCGGTCTTTGAGATTTTGCAGAATCTCTATTGTTTCATCGGCAGTGGTTGGTTCCACCATCACTTTTTGGAATCTGCGCTCCAGTGCACCGTCTTTCTCTATACTCTTGCGGTATTCATCTATTGTGGTGGCACCTATGCACTGCACCTGTCCGCGAGCCAATGCTGGTTTGAGCATGTTGGCGGCATCCATTGAACCAGGTGCTGAGCCGGCTCCTACCATGGTATGAATCTCATCAATAAACACGATGATGTCAGGATTTTGCTCCAACTCTCTTATGATCATTTTGATGCGTTCTTCAAACTGTCCACGGTATTTGGTGCCAGCCACAACGAGCGAAAGATCAAGATTGACCACTCTCTTGTTGGCAAGTGATGGAGCCACGCGCTTAGATGCAATCATCTGAGCCAGTCCTTCTACTATGGCGCTTTTGCCCACACCAGGGTCACCGATGAGGATAGGGTTGTTTTTCTTTCTTCTTCCAAGTATTTCAATCACCCGATATATCTCTTTCTCTCTGCCCACTACGGGGTCGAGGAGTCCTTCAGCAGCCGCCCTTGTCAGGTCGTTGCCGAAATTGTCTAGAGCAGGTGTCTTGCTCTTGGTCTTAGCTTCCTTTGTTGCCTGCATGTTGCTGTTTGAGTGCTTAACATCTTCAAATTCGTCATTTTCATCATCTTCAGGATAGTCAAAAGAGTCTGTAGCACCCGTCACTCCGCTCAGAGCTTTTGAAGTGTTATCATAGTTAATACCATTTTGCTCCAGCACCTGCTTAGCCATGGTATTTGTATTGTCGCGTAGCATAGCTAGCAGCAGGTGGATATCGTCTACCTTGTCTTTATGTTGTAGTCTGCTTTCGAGCACTGCCAGTCTTAGTATGTTGCTTGCTTTCTCGTCGAGTATAATCTCCTGCATGTTGGTAGATTTCTTTATGGTATCAAAACCGTCTGCAGGTTTGAGTCTCTCCTGAAGTTGCACCTTCAGTTCGTTTCTGTCCATATTCATATTGTCGAACAACTGTTTGGTTGTGCCCCTCCTGATTCTGAGCATAGCCAGCAGCAGGTGTTCTGGGCTCACCTTGTCTGCATTTAGTCTGTCGGCCTCTTCTCGGCTGAAAGCTAGTATCTCTGAAACGATATTTGAAAATTGGTTGTACTTCATAATCCGATTATTCTATGTATTTACTATTGACGATGTAGCAAATTGTATGCCACTCATAGTCTAATTTATTATTATCTGTTGCAAAGATACAAAAGATATTTGTAAATACACCAAAAAACAAATAAAAAAAGCGACCACCTTCACAGGCCATCGCTCCATACCTTCTTCGGTATTAGTTTAAGGTAAAAAGATTGTTTTCAGGATAACGATTGCAAAGGTACTCAATATTTTTAACATCTCCAAATGAATTATGATATTTTTTTTGTTTATTTATCTGTGAGGGCACACAATTTGGTTTGTTAATGTCAAAACACCTCGTTTGTGATTATATGGTAAAAGAAATTATTAAATTGCAAGTTGCCATTTTGGAAATTATCCGAACATTTCATAATAAAATCCAATGTCTACTCTTTATTAGTTAGGTGTGTCTCAGAAGATCATGCCGGACAACCTAGTATCAGCCATCATCAAAACAGTGATTATTCCACTTTCTTTTGTATCGATTAGCGTAATCATTACAATGTTTTAGAATACACGAGCGAACTATTTGCTTTAGAGAGTAATATTAGCTAATGAGAGGCTATAGATTTAATAGTTGTAAATGTATGAAACAGTCGCTTATATGTTAGCATAAGACGCTGTTTTATTTTTACTATACACTGTGTTTGATTTATATTCCGCACTGCGGAATATATGTTCAGCACTGCTGAATATATGTTCACCACTGCGGAATATATGTTCGCCACTGCTGAATATACGTTCCGCACTGCGGAATATAAGTCTAATGCCTATTATGTGGAAATATCAATAGGCAATTAGAACAATTACAACCGGCAATCAGAACAATTACAGCTGGTAATTAGAACAATTACAGCTGGTAATTAGAACAATAATTCAAGTTTAGCAAGTTGAATCAGAGAATAAGGGCAAGCGTTCAAGGCACGCCCCGAAGGGGCAACGAGCACATAGCCCAGGGCATCGCCCTGGGTATGATGAAGCGATGAAGTGCGCCCTGAAGGGTAGGGTGTTCAAAACAGACGTCAAAAACCTACGCATTTTTTGCCTATAGTTTCACGTCGTTTGATAACCAAATTCGGGGAAAGGTTGA